>OBXV01000173.1_pt1 | contig 69880 bp, 67 predicted proteins | sample 1495451 | NCBI WGS metagenome assembly OBXV01 (sample SAMEA2580178, study PRJEB22360) | human gut metagenome | biome: human gut; feature: human-associated habitat; material: faeces | place: Denmark | collected 2008/2010 | reverse complement strand
TATTCTACAGAAGGGACTTCCTTTTTTCTATTTACACAAAATATTTTACACTCTCCAGAAATTCCGATTATAATAAAAACAGAAAGAAACATTCCAATTCTCTTTTCTTTTGAATTTAGAACTTGATTGATTTTATTTCTATATACTTTCGATAACATCGAAATAATCTTTAAGATAACAATCAATTTCATTCTCCCTTTCTTTCAAAAATGCCGCCTCAAGAAATGCCTCTTCTATTTTATTTTTTTTATATTGGGATTTGATTTCTTCAGGAGTACCACCTCCTACTACCATTCCACGAGTTAAAATTAAAATTTTGTCACATATTTCTTCAATAAAGAGTAAATCATGACTAGTAATAAGTATCATTTTCCCCTTGCGTTTAAACGAATCCACTATTTTTTTCAGAACATAAACAGCTTCGATATCTAGTCCTCTACAGGGTTCGTCTAAAACTAAGACATCAAATGGTTTCATAATCATTGAAATAATCTGCAACTTTTTCTTCATACCGTGAGAATAAGAACTGATTAGTTTGTCTATATCTTTTTCCAAATCAAATATTTTTAATAATGTAATAATCTGGTTCTTATTGATTCCCTTATACATACTTTTTATAAATGCAAGGTACTCAAAACCTGTCAATTCCTCGATTAAGATAATTTCATCAGAAATATAGGCAAATCTATTTTTTATAGCATCATTATCAACATTTTGTCCAAATAAAGAAATACTTCCTTTGTCTTTCTTTATTATTCCGAGAATAGAATTTAGTAAAGTTGTTTTTCCTGAACCATTCGGTCCTGCCAAACAAAGAATTTCTCCTTTTGAAATTTGAAAAGAAATTTCTTTTACTCCATTTTCAGAGTTTTTGTATATTTTATTTAAATCATTAATAGCTAACATATTTTATCCTCTACATCCAATAGAATTGATTAAACAAAAGAAAAGCTATCCGATTAAATAAAGATATGGATAGCTTCTAACAAATTGCATACTTTCACATGGGCTAAATAAATGATCGTGGACAGTAATTGCTACTTACAGCCCAGTCTTACAGACCCACTTCCGTTTACATAACTCCAAGAACCAGTGAAACTCTTCCCTTTAGTCAAGCAATACAAAACACAAGCCGCAACAATTGTAGCAGCAAGTAATAGAAGAATAGCAATTGCAACGGTGTACCAAACAACTTGATCTTCTGCCAAATAAATATTTTGACTTGTAATAGTTGGTGCTGAATAATCCATAATAGAATCTCCTTTAATTTTTTTATCATTTCAAACCTACTAATCATTAGAATTTAGTAGTTCTGTAATAATCGTATGTCCGTCACCAAAAAAGGGCAATAAATTGATAATGTGAAACATAAAAATAAAAGCAGGTATTCTTATCCACAAATTATCTGATAAGAAATAGAGTAGAACACCTAAAAAGAAAACAAAAAACGCTCCTGAAAACGTAATGAGGATATTTGATTTTCTATCTAATACTTTTTCTCTAACAATTGACATAGATAAAGTTTTTATTGATAAATACCCGTGATTATGATGAGTGATCTTCCTATATAAAATCAAATGAGTGGTTTCATGAAGTATGATGCTCATTAGCAAAACGAGATAGGAAAAAGCTGGGAATAGAATCCATAAAAACTCTAAACGAATTTCTTGAAAAGATAAGAACAGAAAAAGTAAACATAATAAATTTACTCCACATATGAAAGTAATTATTGGGAAATTCTCTTTTAAAACATGAAAGCACACTTCCAAGAAAATTTTTAACGTTTTTTCGTTATGAATACTATGACTGCTTCGCAAATTTTTTTGAATTTTTTTAATACTACAAGAGATTTTTTCTTTAATAGAGGTTCTTTTAGGAAGTGTATAATTGATAATCCCCCTATTATTTAAGGCTTGTAGAAAAACTACTAGGTCTTTTTTTAAATTTTCTTTTGGCACATCAGGAAATTCTTCTTGAAACCATTGAAATAGTTCTTTCAAACTGATTTTCTTGGTTTCTATTAATTTATTGCAAATTAGTAATCCTATTGAATCTACTATCATTTCCAATTTGGGAATTCTTTTATCAAATATTCTTTGATTTTCTATATAAATCTCCGGATGTATAAAAATATCAAAACTAAAAATTGTGTTATCATTGAAAAAAATCACATTTCTTATCTTTTCATTTATCAAAAAATTTTCTCCTTACCCTTAAAAAATCAGCGAACATCAATGAACCAATCTTTGAATGATTTAAAAAAAATAGCAAACATATTTTCACCACCTCTTTGTTTTGTTCTTTGCATGTTTTATTTATGTGTTATTATAGTAGCTAAGAAACAGAAATTTAAATTATGGTCAAAATTTTCACATCATAAAAATTAAAATAACGGAGGAAATATGGAAATTCATAAATTATTGAGAAAACTCCGTGTAGAAAGAGGGCTTTCTCAAAAAGAGTTATCAAAGGGAATAATAACTAGAGAAACTTTTGTGAAATACGAAAATGGCAAAACAAATATTCCATTTTTTGTTTTAATTGAATTACTGGAGAAGATGAATTTAAGTTTAGATGAATTTATTTTTTATTTAGACAAAGATATCCTAAGAGAAAAGAATTGGAGTTTAAAGAAATTAATAAAGAAAATCAGAGAAGACAAATCAATTTCTCAACATATGTTGCAAGCACTTCGAAAAAAAGCCAGAAATACAAATAATATAGTAGATATCAGGAATTATTTAGTTGCTAAGACGATCGGTTGGTATCAATTAGCAGATAGCGAAAGAAAACTAAACAACTCTGATAAAGAATATCTATCCGAGTTAAAAAATTATTTGGAAGCTGTTGATGATTGGGGAAGATTTGAAATGGCAACCTTTACTACTCTTTTATTTGTTTTTGAAACAAATTACATAAACGGTAGATTATCAGACATTGAAAGAAAAATAGAAAAAAATAAAGATTTTGAGATTTTTCATTCCATATTGATTGGTATGTATAACAATGCTTTTTTATTAATGCTCGAACGAAAAGAAACCGTTTTAGCTAAAAAATATTTAGAGAAGATAGCTGATGTTCGTCACAGACTGTTATTTTTTGGAGATACAGGTGTTTACTGTAATTTTTATAAATTACTTTTCGATCATTTAACAGAAGAATCTGGACGAGCAAATGATTTATTAGAATATTTTCAAGGATTAAAAATGATTGGTTCACATAACCTATCTAAACGTTTCAAAGACGACTTAAAGAAATTTGAGCTTATTTACAATATCACACCAATAATTTTTGTAGATTAATCATTGTAGGCAAGTAGTAAAAATGGGAACAATCACTGTGAATTTAAACAATTATGATCTTTATTATGTATGTAGAAAAACGGTGAAACAACAATAATGAATAAAAAGAAGATATTTAATGACCAAGTAGTAATAGATTCCGTTAAAATAAACAAAAATAAGGAGTTGAAAGGCAATAAATTACACTGAGCTATCAGTTACAGGACTCACTTTTTCTGAGTTAAACTGAGAAATTGGATACTAAAAAGTACTAAAGCTAAAAATTTAGAAGCTTTAGTACTTTTTATTTTCTCTTTATTTCTGTCTTCATATTCCTACCAACTGATACATGAAAAACTGTGACGACGTTTGCTACAATATTTTCAGAAAAAATCAAACCAACTTTGTTTATTGTTCTTTCTATATATCAAATTATCCCCTACCTTATGGAATTTTCAGCCGCTTTTGGTAGAAAATTGGAAAAATCAGGTAGAAATAGGTCGCTTTTTCTCTATTTAGAAGGTTGATAAATCCCAAGTTTTACTGAGTTTTGCCATCATTTCCGATACATCTTGAATTCTAAGAATAGATCATTATAGATGCCTAGGTATTTCGATCCTAGATCTTCGTAGACTTCAAGATGAGAGATCGTGTCATCAGATGGATAAAATTGTTCGTCCGACGAAATGTCTTTTGGCAATAACGCTTTTGCTTTTTCGTTTGGTGTAGAATAACCAATATACTCTGCATTTTGTGCCGCGTTTTCCGGTTCTAGCATAAAGTTGATGAAATCATAGGCACCTTCTTTATTTTTCGCAGTTTTTGGCATAACGATATTATCAAACCAAAGATTGGACCCTTCTGGTGGGATCACGTAATGTAAATGTTCATTTTCCCACATCATATCGGCAGCTTCGCCAGAAAATGTTACTGCCACGGAAGCTTCTTCATTGATCATGTACATTTTGATCTCATCAGCCACGATTGCTTTGACATTTGGTGTTAGATGATTCAATTTATTTGCTGCTTCTGTTAGCTGTGCCATATTCTTACTATTCAAAGAATAGCCTAAACTATTCAAAGAAAGCCCCATAACTTCTCGTGCACCATCAATCAGCATCAAACTGTCTTTCAATTCCGGTTTCCACAAATCATCCCAATGCTGGATTTGATCTGCATCAAAGAATTTATCATTATATACGATCCCTAAAGTTCCCCAAAAATATGGAATCGAATACTGATTAGCTGGATCAAAATCCAAATTTAAAAATCGTGGATCGATATTATTTAATCCTTTGATCTTTGAATGGTCTAAGGGTAGCACTAGTTTTTCTTTGATCATTTTTTGGATCATATATTCACTTGGAATAGCGATATCGTAGTTTGTTCCACCTTGTTGGATCTTTGTGAACATCGCTTCATTAGAATCAAATGTTTCATAATTTACTTTGTATCCATATTCTTTTTCAAATTTCGTGATCAAACTAGGATCGATATAATCCCCCCAGTTATAGATCGTCAGTACCTTCGCTCCACTCATGCCACTTGTTTTTTCAAGTTGACGTACACCAAGCAGCAGCACCGCAATAATGATAAGAATACCTAAAAACAGAGATTGTAATTTTTTCATCGTAGCCGTGCCACCCCCTCGCGTACCCTTCTGTTTTTCTTCAACCGTTTTGGACGGTTCTCTTTACTAATGAAGTAGTAACCAATGACCAATATCATGGAGAACAAGAAAACTAATGCACTTAGCGCATTGATTTCTAAACTGATTCCTTGTCTTGCACGAGAATAAATCTCTACTGAGAGCGTCGTAAAGCCATTTCCTGTGACGAAAAACGTAACCGCAAAATCATCAAGAGAATAGGTAAATGCCATAAAATACCCAGCTATGATCCCTGGAGAAAGATAAGGCAAAATGATATTTTTGACTACTTGCAAATTATTCGCACCAAGATCTCTAGCCGCATCAACCATTGAATCGTTCATTTCTTGCAATTTTGGCAAGACCATCAAGACGACGATTGGAATGCTGAAAGCAATATGGGAAAGCAATACACTCTGAAAACCTAATCCAAACCCTAGTAGTGTAAAGAAAATCAAGAAACTAGCACCGATAATAACATCAGGAGAGACTAATAAGATGTTATTCATGCTCAACAACGCTGTCCGTGCACGTCGTTTCTTCGTGTAATAGATCCCCATAGCCCCAAATGTCCCGATGATCGTGGCGATCAATGCAGATAAGAAAGCCAACATGAACGTATTCAATACGATAATGATCAAACGAGTATCTTCAAAAACAGCTTCATAATTTTCCCAAGTGAACCCTGTAAAGCTGTTCATCGTTCCTCCTTCATTGAAGGAATAAAAAATCAGATAGAAGATCGGTGCATATAAGAATAAAAAGACGATCCCTAAATAAAGATACGACCATTTAAATTTTTTCATTTATGAGCGACCTCCTTTTTTCTTCTCGCCTGTCAGGAGCATCACGATAAACATAGCAATGATTAAAATCACACCGATCGTAGAACCCATCCCCCAGTTTTGCGTAACCAAGAAATGCTGTTCGATAGCTGTTCCTAAAGTGATCACTCGGTTTCCACCAATCAGACGAGTGAGCATGAATAAAGAAAGAGAAGGAATAAAGACTGCTTGGACGCCGCTTTTCACACCATTTAATGATAATGGAAAAATCACTCGCCGGAAGGTCTCAAAGCTATTCGCTCCTAAATCTCTGCTGGCACTGATCAAAGAAGGATTCATCTCTTCCAATGCATTGAAAATCGGCATAATCATAAATGGAATCTCGATATACGTTGCGACGAACAAGAAACTGAAGTCTGTAAACAATATCTGTTTCGGTCCGATCCCGATAAAATCAAAGAAATGATTCACGCTGCCGTGAACACTGAAAATTCCAATAAATGCGTAAGCTTTAAGCAGCAGATTCACCCATGTAGGCAAAATAATCAACATCAGCCATAATTGCTTGTGCTTCAGTTTTGTTAAAAAATAAGCAGTCGGGTAACTGATGATCAGTGTAAAAAACGTGATCAAAAATGCATACCATACAGAATTGATCGTCATAGAAAGCGATGTCCCCGACGTAAAATAAGATAGATAGTTATTCAGCGTGAATTGCCCATTCATATCAAAAAAAGATTGATAAATGATCATTAATACAGGCGCGATCACGAATAAACCGAGCCACAAAATATAAGGGACGGAATAGATCCTGCGCATTGTTTTCATTCTTGTCCCCCCTATTCTTCGTAACTGTCAAGACGTGCATCGAATTCTTCTTCAGACTCGTTGAAACGCATGACATGGATATCTTCTGGCTCAAAGGCCAATCCTACTTTGCTTCCTTCTTTAGCTTTTTTCGTCGAATGGACCATCCATTCATTTTGCTGTTCATCATAACAGATGATTTCATAATGGACACCACGAAACAGCTGAGTATCGACCGTTACGACTAGCTTTCCTTTATCTGGTGTCGTGATCGTCAAATCCTCTGGGCGTAAAACAACTTCAACTGGCTCATTCGGGCGCATCCCGCCATCGACACATTCAAATTGCTTACCAACAAACTCAACTAGATTATCTTCGATCATCACACCGTCCACGATATTGCTTTCCCCAACAAAATCAGCAACGAAATGATTGATTGGCTCATCATAAATATCTACAGGCGTACCACTTTGGACGATTTTCCCTTTATTCATGACAAAAATCTCATCACTCATCGCCAACGCTTCTTCTTGATCATGAGTCACAAAAATAAACGTGATCCCTAATCGTTGTTGCAGATCCCGCAGTTCATACTGCATATCTGTACGTAGTTTCAAATCAAGCGCCGATAACGGTTCATCTAGTAACAATACTTTAGGTTCGTTCACGATTGCTCGTGCAATCGCTACACGCTGTCTTTGACCACCAGACATTTCACTGATCTCCCGTTTCTCATATCCAGGAAGCTGGACCATACGCAATGCATCTTTTACCTTCTTTTCGATATCAGATTTGGACATTTTTTTGATCTTCAATCCAAAAGCAACGTTATCAAAAACATTCATATGAGGAAAAAGTGCATAATCTTGGAAGACGGTGTTTACTTGTCGCTTATTAGCTGGCAAATCATTCAACCGTTTCCCTTCAAAATAGATGTCCCCTTCTGTAGCTTCAGTGAATCCAGCTATAATACGTAGGATCGTTGTTTTACCACAGCCGGAAGGACCAAGCAGTGTATAAAATTTTCCTTGTTCGATCTCAAAACTTACTTTTTTTAATACTGTTTCATCATCATAGCTTTTCACTACTTGATCAAATGAAATGATTGGTTTCCCCACGTTTTTACCCCCTATATTACAAATATGATTGTGTCGCGACAATCAATACTTTTGTTCGTTTTTTGAGATGATTCCTTAATTGATGTTGTTTTGTCGCTTGATAATAGATCGACTGTCCTGCTTTTGCCACATAGACCTTCTCTCCTAAGCTTAACTCTAATTCCCCTTCTAATACAAAAATAAACGTTTCAGATAATGAAGGTTCAAACGTCTTATATTCTCCTGCACCTTCAAAAGTTAGTAAAACAGGCTCCATTTCTTTTTCATTCGAATCAACCACCAGCCATTCCAATTCATACCCGTTTTCTTCATCGAAATAAACCGTATGATCTTCTTTTGAATAAACCACTTGCAGATTCGCTGCTTCTTGATGAAAAAATTCTTCTGGAGTGACACCTAAGACTTCAAGAATAGAAAAGAATGTTTCCATTGATGGTGAACTTAAATCTCGTTCCAACTGGGAAATATACCCTTTTGACAAATCTGTGCGTTCGCCTAGTTCTTCTTGTGTCAAATTCTTTTGGATGCGCAAATTTCTTAACTTCTCACCAATTTCCATAATTTCCTCCGTATGAAGTTTTCTAATAGTAAACTTCTGGTTTACTACCACTCGTATTAGTATACGAATTTTATTGCAAAAGGCAACCCTTTTTAACATTTTTTTTGCTGAATATTTCTTTATCTTTTCGAATCATTTCTACTTATTCGATTCTTTCTTTTTTCTGCCTCTTTCACCTAATTTTTGTCTAAATTTAAGGAATAACCAGAATAAAAAAGTAGGCTTTGTGGTATGATAAAAGAAAATTTTTAAAAGGAGTGTCTCACGAATGAACGCTTTTCGATCTTTTCAGGTAATAAATGAACCTGTTTTCCATACAGCAGTCAGTGATCTGCCATTTACTGAATTGGCTGAAAATGAAGTCTTGGTAAAAATTGCCTATTCTGATGTCAATTATAAAGATGCATTGGCAATGAGCGAGTCTGGTCAGGTGATACGAACCTATCCGATGACTCCAGGGATTGATTTATCCGGAACTGTCGTCCAAAGTAAAGATTCACGTTTTTCAGAAGGAGATCTTGTACTTGCTACTGGTTTTGGGCTTGGTGTCACCTATCCAGGCGGTTACAGCCAATACCAAAAAGTACCAGGAGACTGGTTAGTCCCTCTACCGAAAAATATGACACTGCGTCAAGCGATGATTTTTGGTACAGCAGGATTTACTGCTATGTTGTGTGTGAACGCTTTAATCCGTCAAGGCATAACCTCCAATAAAAAAGTTGTCGTTACTGGTGCTTCTGGCGGTGTAGGCAGTGTAGCTGTCGCCCTGTTACATAAACTCGGATTCCAGTCAATCATTGCTTTTTCCAGAAAAGAAGAGTCTGTCACATGGCTAAAAAGTTTAGGTGCTTCTCAAGTCGTACGTCCTGATGAATTTCTGCCAGAAACAACAAAAGCTTTAGGAAAACAGCAAATCGATGCTGTCATCGACACAGTAGGTGGTGAGCAACTAAGTAGTCTTCTTCCATTGATCTCTTATAACGGTGTAGCAGCTTTATGTGGCAATGCAGGGGGAATCAAACTAAACACGACCGTTTTGCCTTTTATTCTGCGAAACATCCAATTGATTGGCATCGATTCTGTCAATGTACCTATTGAACAACGTCCTTCTTTATGGCAACAGATGGCAGATTTGCAGATAGCAGATGACTTAGTTGCCCAAGAAGTTACTCTGGAGCAGTTGCCTGAAACAGCAACTAAACTACTTGCTGGGACACATCAAGGAAGAACACTGGTAAATGTAGGTGACCAAAAATGAAGGTTCTGATCACAGCTGGAGGGACAACTGAAAAAATCGATCAGGTACGTGCTATTACGAATCATTCGACAGGACGATTAGGACAAGCTTTAGCTGATCACTTAGCTGCCAACCCAGATACCACAGTCGATTACGTGACTACGAGACAAGCACTGAAACCGGAAAGACGTTCCAATATAACGATCTATACGATTGAGTCTGCCCAAGACTTGTTTTTGCAATTAGAAGTACTCACAAGAGAAGAACACTATGATGCAATTATCCACAGTATGGCAGTCAGTGATTTTACTCCTGCTTTTAGTTTTTCAGAAGAACAGTTGGCAAAAAAACTACCCGCTTCTTCAACACAAGAAGAACTGGCCAATTGGTTTGCAGAAAATGAACAAACAAAGAACTCTGCTTCAAAAATCTCTTCTGACACTGAGCATCTTGTGCTCGTTTTGAAGAAAACGCCAAAAATCATTTCTTATCTGCGTGAATGGCAGCCGAAAGCGAAAATCATTGGTTTCAAACTATTAGTAGATGTACCAAAGGAATCACTTCTTACAGTCGCCAAAAACAGTCTGATAAATAACAAAACTGATTTTATTTTCGCAAATGATTTGACAGAAATCCATGGCGAGACACACCACGGCTATCTCTTATCTAAAGATGGGACAGTGGAAGAAGCACAAAGTAAATCAGAGATTGCTGCATTGATTACTGAAAAAATTAGATTGGAGGAATCAAAATGAAAAAGATCTTATTAGGCGTTACCGGAAGTATTTCTGCTTACAAAAGCGCCGATCTTACAAGTCAATTTGTCAAATCAGGTGTCCAAGTAGATGTGATTATGTCTCAAAGCAGCACACATTTTATCACGCCATTAACCTTGCAATCTCTGTCGAAGCGAGCAGTCCATACAGATGTCATGCAAGAATCAAATCCACAGGTGATCAATCATATCGAACTAGCCAAACAAGCTGACTTGTTTCTCATCGCCCCTGCTACGGCGAACATTGTCGGCAAGCTAGCAAACGGCATTGCAGACGATCTCCTTTCAACAGTCGCAATGGCGCTTCCGGCGGGAACACCAAAACTGATTGCCCCTGCCATGAACACGAATATGTATCAAAACCCGATCACTCAGCGTAATCTGGAAACATTGAGATCTGTCGGCTATCAGGAAATCGAACCAAAAGAATCTCTTTTAGCTTGCGGAGATTTTGGAAAAGGTGCCTTAGCTGATATTCAGACGATCATCGAACAGGTCATGCTGACTCTTAACGAAAGAAATGCTTAGTGAAAAAGGAGTACTTATGAAAAATACAAAAAATTTTACTTTGACTGCGATGTTTTTAGCTATTTTGATTTTATTAGCTGTTACGCCTCTAGGGTTTATTCCTATTGGCCCAATAAATGCAACAACCATGCATATACCTGTAATCATTGCTTCGATCGTTTTAGGACCAAGACTAGGTGCTTTTCTTGGCGGTACATTTGGACTGATCAGTATGATTCGAAGTACGGTTATCCAAACACCTTTGTCTTTTGTCTTTTCTCCGTTCATCCCAGTCATCGGAACTGAACATGGAAGCTGGAAAGCCTTGTTGGTCGCGTTTATCCCTCGGATCTTGATTGGTGTTGTTCCTTATTTCGTTTATAATGGTCTGCGCAAACTGATGAAACAAAAAGCAGATACCGTCTCTTTATTCTTAGCAGGACTTGCCGGCTCATTGACCAATACGATTTTAGTGATGAATATGATCTACTTTTTATTCCAGCAAGATTATGCCAAAGTCATCGGGACAAATTTAAATGCTGTTTATTCAGCTATTCTTGCAGTTATTTTTACAAGTGGCGTACCTGAAGGAATCGTCGCTGGTCTTGCGACTGCAGCAGTATGCAATGTCTTGTTAAGATACTTCAAGCGCCCTTCTCTTCATCACTGATAGTCATCGTAGCCGATGTCTGATTTTTTTCTCTTTTGGTGTTACTATTAAATAGTAAGATTTGACGTCGAAAGGATGATCCAAATGAAAATTTTTGTTGTAGGTGCAAACGGACAGATTGGCCGACACCTGATAAAAGATCTAGCTTCAAGTCCCCACGAAATTTTTGCTGGGGTAAGAGATGTCGCTTCCCAGACATTAGTGAAAAAAGAGAATGTTTCGTATGTCTCTTTTGATTTGACTTGGTCCGTGGAAAAAATGGCTGAAGCATTCAAAGGTATCGATGTATTGATTTTTGCTGCCGGTTCTCAAGGAAAGAATCTTCTGCAAGTAGACTTGGATGGTGCAATCAAAACAGTTATCGCAGCTGAAAATGCGCATGTCTCTCGTTATCTGATGGTCAGTGCTGTTTATGCAGATGAACCAGCAAAATGGCCTGAGTCCATGACAGATTATTATATTACTAAACATTATGCAGATGAATGGCTGAAACGAACTAACTTAGATTTTGTCATTCTTCAACCAGTCACATTGACGAACGATGAAGAAGTCACCTCCATTCAATTGACTAAGCCTAATGAAAAAGCAGCCAAAACGATTTCTCGTTCTACAGTTGCTGCTGTACTTGCCGCTCTTGTGGAAGAAACGGATATTTCCCGTACGACTCTAGTACTTTCTGAAGGTAGCAAAGAGTTGAATACAGCATTCCAAGAATGGGCAAAGGAGGAATAGATCCATGCGTGCCATTTCAATCAAGCATCCTGGTTCTGTAGATGTATTAGAACAAATAGAAGTGCCTGTTCCTGAACCAAAACAAGGCGAATTATTGATAAAAGTCCATACAGCAGCGGTCAATCGAACAGATATCATGAAAAGAGAATCAGTCTCTTTAAAACCTCCCTACCCTATTTTGGGTGTCGAAGTAGCTGGAGAGGTAGTTGAGAATAAAAGTGATATCTCCACTTTTACTCCTGGGACAAAAGTGTACGGATTAGTCAATCTAGGTGGTTATGCTGAATATGCTGTGATGCCTGCCGATCGAGCAATCCTTCTCCCTGATACGTTAGATTATGTTTCTGCTGCTGGAATCTCAGAAGTTTTTCTGACTGCTTATCAAACACTTTATTGGCTTGGAAAATTACAAGAAGGCGAAACTGTTTTGATCCACGCAGGAGCAAGTGGTGTTGGAACAGCAGCGATCCAATTAGCTAGACAACTTTCTCACGCGAAAATCATCGTTACTGCAGGATCAGAAGAAAAGCTCGCCTTTTGTAAAGAACTTGGTGCAGATGAATTGATCAACTATAAAAAACAAGATTTTCAAGAAGAGGTAAGAAAAATCACTGATGGTCGAGGAGTCGATGTTATCTTGGATTTCATTGGCGCTTCTTACTGGGAAAAGAATTTAGCTTCTATAGCCGTTGATGGCCGCTGGGTCTTGATTGGTATGCTTGGCGGAACCATTGTGTCTGAGATAGACCTTGGTGTATTGATTGGGAAACGTGTCCAACTTCTTGGTACATTATTGACACCTAGAAGTGATCAGTATAAAGCAGAGCTCGCACAAACTTTTATGGAAAAAGCGGGGCCTTTTCTAGAAAGTGGCAAGATTCGGCCAATCATTGACCGTACATTCCAATTCAGCGAAGTCAAACAAGCGCATGAATATATGGAAGCAAACAAAAACATCGGAAAAATCATTTTGAAGATAACTGAATAAAACCATGTTGATCAAAAAAGAGACTGGGACAGAAGCGTTTAACTCCAAGAAATAAGAAGGAGTTGCTTCCGCCGTTTATACGTGTTTAGAGCGTGGGACAAAAGTGTTCTTTACTTTTGTCCCACGCTCTTTTTCCGAACAAACGGTGTTCAATCAGCTGACCCTCGGTATTCGCTCAACAAACGGCAAAATATATGGAACTATTTTTTCGTTTGTTTCTCTAATACTCAGGTCAAAACGCTGATTTCACAACCTCTTTTTATTTACGTTCTATTTCATTCATTTTGCGAAGCAAACCGAGCTGCTTGTATGCCCGCTTGTCGCCCAAAAATAATGATTTCTGCAACTGAGTTTCCACCGATTCGATTGTCTCCATGTAAGCCACCTGTGACTTCTCCGGCAGCATACAACCCGCTGATCGGCTGATTTTCTTTATCCAATACTTCGGTATTCGTATTGATTTTCACACCACCCATCGTATAATGGATCCCTGGCGCGATTTTGATTGCATAATAATTTGGAGACGATAGATCATGTTCCATGGCTGTGGCACGATTGAATTGAGCATCTTTTTTCTCCGCAACATCCGCATTCCATCCATCAATTGTTTTTGCTAATGTTTCTTTTGGCAAATCAATTTTTTCTGCTAATTCTTCCATTGTTTTTCCAGTTGTGACATATCCTTTTTGGTCATAAAATTCAATAGCAGTGGCACGATCACGCACGCCTTGATCAAAAATCAAATACGCTGATTTTTCAGGCAACGCTGTGATGGCTGCAGATACTTTATCCCTTGTATCCATTTCATTCACAAATCTTTTGCCTTCTTGATTCACCAAGATTGCTCCTTCTCCGCGAACCACTTCACCGATCAAGATTCCCTCATCCTGTTGCACGGTTGGATGGATTTGTATTTTATCCATGTCAACGGTTTGTCCGCCTAACTTTTCGATCATGGTAATACCATCTCCAGTTGATCCTTCTTGATTTGTCGTAATATAATCAGCTAAATCAGGACGATATCTTTCAATAAATTCTTTGCTAGCACCAAAACCGCCTGTAGTGACGACGATTGCTTTACCGGTGATCTCTTTTGGTTCTTCTCCTTGGACATGTACAGTCACTTCATTGACTGTTTCGCCATTTTTCTTAATATCTGTCACATCTGTGTTGACAAAAATCGGTATTTTTCGCTCATGGACGCTGTTCAATAATCCATCCACTAAATATCCACCGATAGCCGAGCCATCAGACGGACGATGCGTCCTCTTCTCGCTCATCCCTCCAGTGATCGTTAAATTATCTAGTTTGATCCCATTTTGATCCAACCAATCGATTGCATCAGCAGAGTGATCGACAAAGTAACGAAGCATTTCTTTATCATTTGTTCCTCCGCCACCTTTTAGCGTTTCTTCATAGAATGCCTCATTTGAGTCTTCGATTCCCTCTTCTTTTTGGAATTTGGTTTCAGAAGCGTTCATTCCGCTTGATGATTTAGACGTATTTCCTCCGGCAACAGGCATCTTTTCGAAAATCACTGGGTTCAAGCCAGCATCTTTTGCTTCGATAGCGGCTGCCATCCCTGCACCGCCAGCTCCCACGATTACGATATCATAAGATTCTTTCATTTCTTTTGGATCAGTATATGCTTGTTCAGAAGCACCTGATGACACTTCGGCAGATTCCTTCGTACTAGAACTTGTCTGTGCTGTATTTTTCTGATCTGCGCCACATGCACTCATGGCAAGAAGCGAAACCGCCGTTAATAAACCAACAACTAATTTTTTCATGTTTATCCCCCTTTTCTCCTTATGCTTATATTAAGTGATTTTTTCACAATATCAACTCTGTTTTTCTTTAAGACATATAGTTTTGGCAAACACGCGCTTCTTAGTATAATTAAGGATATACATGAAGGAGTTATTTTATGAATCATTTGAAAACCTTTTTTACGAACAGTACAAAAACTGCTGGCAGAATCACAAATGGAATCTATATTTTATTACGTATCATCGTTGTTATTATGTTGGCTGATCAGATTTGGAACCAACATTGGGGAAATACGATGCTTTTATTATTGACACTGATTTTATTTGAAATTCCTTATTTCCTGGAAAAGATATTAAAGATACAGATTCCAAATATGTTAGAAATCATATTGTTATCTTTTATTTTCAGTTCAACGGTTTTAGGAGAATTAAGCGATTTTTATGGCTATTTTTCAATGTGGGATACTTTTCTACATGCATTCAGCGGATTTTTAGCTGGGGGTGTCGGCTTTTCACTTGTTTATTTGCTCAATAAAAATACAAAAACGATGAACTTGACTCCTTTGTTATTAGCAGTCGTTTCCTTTTGTTTTTCGATGACAGTTGGTGTTATGTGGGAGTTTGTTGAATTTTCAGCAGATAAATTGCTACAATTCGATATGCAAAAAGATACGATCGTCCTGCAAATCAATAGTGTGGAGTTAAGCAAAGACGGAAACACTGTCTATCATGTTCCTGATATCACTCGGACAATCATTGAAAGTCAGAATGCAGACGGTAAAACAGATAAAATAATCATCCAAAATGGTTATTTAGATGTGGGAATCATGGATACTATGAAGGATTTATTTGTTAATTTTATTGGAGCAGTCGTTTTCAGTATATTTGGTTACCTTTATAGTCGAAATGATTACCAAAAATTTACTTTCATCAAGAATTTTATTCCCAAGAAAATCAAACGATAAAAATACTAAAGAAATAAGAGAAGAGGCAGTGACAAGACTTTTGTCACAACCTCTTCTTTTTCGAATAAATAGCGTATCATCAGCTAGCCAACAGGATGAATTCAAAAACAGTAAGATAGAAAGAACTACTTTTCCGTTTTTCTTCTAATATTGTGAGCTGATTTCACCATTTTTTTATTTATCTAATTTACTTAAAACCTGCATAACTTTTTCATAGTCTGGATTAGGTGTGCCATCTAGATTTTCAGCAATAAAAGAAAAACCCATTTTTTTATAAAGAGCAATCGCCTGATGGCTCCATGTCTGGGTGTGAAGATAGATTGGTCCATCCGTATGGAGGGTAGGAAATTCTTGTAAGACTTTAGCAGTCAGTGCTTTTGCGAGCCCTTTTCCTTGGTAAACTGGTTTAACTGCCAACCAATGAAAAACCGGATACACTCGCTCTCTTGATTTCTTTCGCCAAGCGGTACAGGTTGCTACTTTTTCTCCATTTTTTGTCTCTACAAAAAACATCCTTCTTTCAAGTTCTTCAGGATAAGGAGCAAAGTTTTTTTGAAAATACTCAAGTGCTTCATCGGTCGTTTGAAATTCCCCAACGGAAGTTTCAATCTCTGACCAAGCAGATTCGTCCCCTTTTTGATAGGTTCGAAATTCAAAACCTTCCGCTAAAGGTGTCATTGGCACAGGCAGTTGAAGTGGTCTTGTCATCCAGATTTCTGCGTAAGGCAACGTTTTATCTAACATTTTTCTATCCCTCCTCGTATCTATTATGCCAAATAACAGATAACTCAGCTACTTATTTGACTATAACAGATAGGGGAATGAATCAGAACCAGTCATCTGCGTCAAATTCATTTCGATTAGCGTATACCCATGTTCCTGCCATACCTCGCATGACATCTCCTAAAGCGGAAGAAGAAGGGACACCTCCACCAGGTGCGGGTGTTCCCGGACTAGGAAGTGGTACTTGCGGCTGCAGATGCTCATCGGTGGAATCAATAGTTGACAAGCGTTTTTTCTTCGTTTCCTTGTGGTCCTCTGATTCATTTTTATCTTCCGGCTGTTTAGCAACAATTTCTTTTTCTAATTGTTGTTCTATGTTAGACTCTAACATTTCATTTTCCGATTCAGAAACTTGTGGGATCAAACGATCTTCTTGCCTTATCGTTTTGTTAGATTCTGAACTTTTTATAGATATTCTTGCTGGTTCTAGGCTTCTTGTTTGTTTTACTTCCCCTGTTGGAGAAACTGTAGGAGCCATTTGTTGTTTTTTTTCTGACAAGCTTTCTTCTTGTTTTTTTTGTTCTTTTTGGTTTATCTGTTTATTTAATGGTAAAACATGTAATAGCGACTGAGCGTGGAGTTCTTGGAGTGAATACGGATCATGATAACTATACATAATCGTAAAATCGCCTGTTTGTTTGGTCAAATAACCATCCTCCAATGGTTCTCCGTTGATTATAACCGCTACATCTTTTAACGGTACGGGTTTACCTAAGGAGTTTGTTGCGGATTGGATCAACTCTTCTTTACTTATTTTTTCATTTGGCTGAGCAATAACAACGTGACCTTCTAATGAACTATTATCCGGTACATAAACATAAGTGAAGGTAATTTCCTCCCCTGATTGCTTCCTATTATTCATCAGTTTTGAGTGAAGGGCTTCAAGGATCACCGACCAGTTACTGTTTCTGTCTAGTCCGTTTGCTTGCATCCAGTCAGAAATAGAAGTGACTTTTCCGTCTTGTTCATAAGTCGACAAATCTACATTTGGCACTCGATCAGAAAATTCAGCAGGGAGTTGTAAATCTGGAATAAGTTCTACACTACTTATGCGTGTTTCTGCTTGCAGTTCTTTATTCGTTTGACGATCAATAAAATGAGTGATGACAGTCGATGAAGCAGCAGGTGCTTCTACATAAACGACAGCTGTTGTTTCCACCGCTTTTGATGTAAGAGGGTCTACATAAGTTAATACGATGGGATATTCTCCCGGTGTGGCAGGATCTACTGTCCCGCTCATTTTGATTTCTTCTTTATTCCCTGAAGTTCCATCGCTTTTTGTTACATATTCGATAAGAGCTTTAGGGTCGTAATTCTCTCCTGTTATTAGATGAAGATCTTTGCCTTTGATAGCTGTTTGATCAGCATGAACATGAATCACAGCAGATGCAGTCATTGTTTTTAAAGCAATTGGATCAAAATAAGACAAGTCAATAGTAGATACACCTGTATTTGTTGTGTCTATGATATTCCCATTGTTTGAAATTACTTTGGACATATCTCCTTGTGTTCCATCTGCATTCCTCAAGCTTTCTATCAGATTCGATATCGAAATTTTTGTCCCTGCCAGAACGTCGATTTCCTTTCCTTCGAACTGTGAATAATCTTTTCCATATACATAAGAGACTTGTGCACTTCCACCGTCCTTCACACCTGTCAAAGCATGATTTAAACTATCAATGATCTGTTTTAGCTGATCACCTTTTGTTGGATCAGTTATACCGGAAAAAACAGAAAGCGGCACGCTGCTTCCAGTTTCTGATGTCCATAATGTTTTGTTAGGAATTAACCAATAGTGGTTTATCGTTGGAGGATAACTGACTTTATTATAGGAATTCAAAGAAGGAAGTAGCTGTGTTCCACTTACATCAGTGAAAGTATGGGTAATAGTAATAGGGGAATCAGTCGTCTCAGAGACAGATGTACGTACGATCTTGATGGTTTGTGCCGTTGCCTGAACGGGTACATTCATATAGACACCTACAGATAAGCTGATCAGCATCGTACGCATCACAAATTTGACGTAGCGTTTTTCAGAACACGATCGTTCTTTGTCTAAACGGCAAGCGTGTTTATTTAGTTTTTTAGGTTGTCTTTTTGAACACATTTATTCTTAGTCCTCCCTACTCTTGCCTCGGCATGAAGTAGTAATTTTCATAAGATGATTTTATTATATAGATAAAATCAAAAAAAGATGGTCAATTGGGACAGTATTTTTCTTGATTTTTTATTGTTTCAAGAAAATCGGAATAATAACTTATGTACTTTTTAATTTTGTCAAGCAATATCTCTCGAGATCTAGTCATCTTTTCTTTGAAAAAACACATAAATCAGCTAATAAATAGGTGAGACAAAGCTGTCATCCATAAATATTAGCTGATTTTTTCAGTTAAATGTCTATTTTTTTCTCTGATAATGATATTCCCAAAATATTCCCAGTCATCTGGAGTCGGCGGATTTTTCCATATTATCTGCTCTTTGTTGAATTTTTCAAGCAAACAATCAGATAAATAAATATCCGTACGGGAAGTGATTCGATTTTCAATCACAATATTGTAATTTTTAAATCCCTTCACTTGAGAAATAATATAATCGGTATAGGCAGATCCTTGAGAAAAATCAATACAGACATAGATTGGTGATTCAAAATAAGAGACTGGACAAATACCGACCAATAAAAAAAGATAATCATAAAATAAGCGAATCATGAAACGTTCATCTTTTTCCAAGAAATAGCGTTTATTATCTTGTATGACATTTTGGATCGCTGTACTGAATATTGGATACGTTTCGAAGAAAAACTGCAACTGCTTTTTAGACGTAAAACTAGTCATCTCAAAGTCGAATATCCAATTTTTCCGATTGACATGCATCATCCCCATACGAAGTTCTTTTCGTATATGGAGTCTTTCTTCTTCAGAAACTTCAGTTGAAAATGGTAATTGATCAATCAATTCCACTGACATTTTTTGACTAATCATATGGATATCATGGAAATGAGCTTCCGCAAGTCCAAACGCACCATCTAATTCAAATTCTTCTTCCGTAATCAAAAATAACATGATATAAGAAATCTCATCAATAATCTGCTCTTTAGGGATATGTAGAAAAGAAATATGCGATAAATCCTTAATAATCTTCATTCCTTCTGAGCTCTTAAAGTATTCATCTGAAAAGAAACGTTTTCCTATTGGTTGATTTCCATAAATCCTCAACAAACTAACAGTAGTTAGCAAATTGAATTTGATTCGCTTTGTGGCAGACAACTTTAAATTGAACAGATATTCAAAATATTGCACGATACTTTTTGCTTCATTCATGACGCTTTCTCTAAATGGCATAGAAAACCCATTAAAGACCCCAAAATATACCCCAAATAATACGTTCCGTATGTTTATTTCTTCCCCAACTAATATGTTTTTCTTTAACTTTATTTGATGCTGTTCAAGAAAAGAGACTAATTCTCTTCTTTTTACATAAGCTCTTGATATGCTTAAAAAATGGTTCTCTGCAAATTTTTCAATTGTTACTTTTGAATCCACGATCTCCGTTAACAGTCGAGCAATTTTTGATCGTTGAAAGTAGATTCTTCTTAAATTTTTGATATCCGTCAAATTTAGCCGTTCAACATGAATCTCTCCTTCTTCTGAGATTTGGATCTCTGGCTTTGATTTGAATTCAGAAAATTCTTTATTTAATTCTATGATATAATTTCTCGTTTTAAATTTAGATAAACCTAATGTTTCATATAACTTAGACAACACGACGTAATTCTTTTTCTCAAATTCTAAATATCTGGCTAACAGCAGTTTTTCTCTATCTTCCTCTTCGATAAGGTAATCCAACTTCATATCCTACACCTCAAAAAAATGCCTCATACCAATCACTTGATATGCAGATGAAAGTTCATCTTTTCACCTATACTGATTTTATGATGGATTACACCTGTTTTTTCATCAGTTATTCTCATTTTTTATCTTTTTTTTGAGAATATTGCAAAAAATGGAAAAATTTACGGGAAAATATTCTATATTTTTTGTTTTATTGTGTTAAAATGTACAAGATTTGCACCATTTGCGTAAACAACCACAAAAAAGAGCAGGGCGTCCACCGTCCTGCTCTTTTACTTATTTTAAGTGCAATTCAATTACTTATTAATTCGCTAAACTTCTGCTTGTTTCTGATAGTACTTGTTTCTCTCCAATGATCCGCACTTCTGTTTCTAAAGACACATCAAATTTTTCTTTGATCACTTCTTGGATGTGCGCAATCAATTCAATGTAATCTGTCGCTGTCGCATGATCGATATTGACGATGAATCCAGCATGTTTTTCAGAGATTTGTGCACCGCCCCATTTCAGACCTTGCAATCCTGCTTGCTGGATCAGCTGACCCGTATAATGTCCTACTGGGCGCTTAAAGACACTGCCGCATGAAGGATATTCTAATGGCTGTTTTGATTGACGCAATTCTGTCAACTCATCCATTCTTGCTTTGATTGCTTCATAATCCCCTGTTTGCAAACTGAATCGAGCTTCCAATACGATAGCACGTAGTTCTTGGACTTTACTGTGACGATAAGAAAATACCATTTCTTCTTTTGTCAAAGTTTTCAATGTTCCATCTTCAAGCAAAAGATCCACTTCAGCAAAAACATCTTTGATCTCTCCGCCATACGCACCTGCATTCATATAAACCGCTCCACCGACACTTCCCGGGATGCCGCAAGCAAATTCAAATCCAGTCAATGATTCGGCCAAAGCTGCATAAGTCGTATCAATCAGTGAGGCACCTGCTTCCGCAATGACCATCGTTCCTTTGACATGAATCTGTTTCATTTCAGTCAGCATGATGACTACACCGCGGATTCCGCCATCTTGAACGATCAGATTGCTTGCGTTTCCTAGTACCATCCAAGGTATATCATGGATTCGGCAATAATCGATGATTTGCTTTACTTCTTCTTGCTTTTTCGGGAATGCAAGGACATCAGCTGGTCCGCCTGTTTTCGTAAACGTATAGTTCATCAATGGTTCATCAAACAATAAAGTGATCGTGGCTAAGCTTTCAACTATTTCTTCTTTATTCACTGAGGATTTTCCTTTCTTTTCTCAAACGTCCCCATTATTCTATCACGCTTAATACAATCTTGCCAGTCTTGTTCAAAGTTGATGACGGTAGTGCTCTTTAAGCACTTCCTCGCATAATTCATGACTTCTTACAACTTCTTGCTGTTTAAGCAGTTCTGCTTCCCGTTTACCTGAACGTACCTGAGATAAGAAGGCCTCTACCATTGGCTCAAACCCGCGTTTGACTAGCGTGTTCGTCCAGTCGCCAAATTCTTTCACCTTTTTTCCATCAGCATCTTGAATGACAAGCTGGGTCAGGTCGCTTACTTCATAAGTACCATTCTTACTTGTTACTTGATATTTTTCTGTATTAGCACCACTTGCCAAATCCATCGTTAATATAGCCGTTTGATTTTGTGTTTCTAATTGTAAAATGGCATATTCCAAATATTCCTTTGTTTCTCTTATCTGATATTTTGTTCTCAAAATGGGTTCATCCAATAAATACACCGCTGTATCAATGAGATGTAAAAATAAATCATAAAGGACGAATTCTGTCGTCTCTTTTGCCGCTATTCGATTTTTTTGCAGTTGGATCAGCCGCTTCTCTGGGATACGTTTCAATTCTTCTACCATAGGAGCAAAGCGTCGGTTAAAACCGACCATCAAGATCACTTGGTTCTTATCAGCCAATTCTTGCAATTCACGCACTTCGTTTAGATGGACACTCAACGGTTTGTCAATATAAACATGGATACCATTTTCCAGACATCTTTTTGCTAGCTCATAATGTACTTTTGTTGCTGCGTGGATCATGCATGCTTCGATTTTTTCTTCTAAGAGCTCATCGATCGTTTCATATAGATGTTGGAACCCATATTCTTTTTGGATTCTTTCTTTTGTTTCTTTATTTCGTGTTGCAAAATAAAAATCAACTGTTCCTTGTTTTTTCGCATAAGTTGGTAAATATGCTTTTTCTGCAATATTCCCTACACCGATTACACCAATCTTCATCGACTTTCCTCCTAGATCATTTAGTTACTTTCATCTTACACCATTTTTTACTAAAATGAGGTACAATAGTATCGCAAAGGTAAGGAATTTAATTTGAAGGAGTGTGTTTTTATTGAAATTTATCTCTTGGAACGTCAACGGGCTTCGTGCCATCGTAAATAAAAATTTTTTAGAAGTTTTTCATGAGTTAGACGCCGATTTTTTCTGTTTGCAGGAAACAAAGCTCCAAGCAGGACAGATCGATTTAGATCTTCCTGGTTATTATCAATATTGGAATTATGCAGAACGAAAAGGCTATTCTGGTACAGCCATTTTTGCTAAAGAACCTGCATTGAATGCCACTTACGGAATGGGTATCGATATCCACGACACAGAAGGCCGTCTGATAACTTTGGAATATTCCGATTTCTTTCTTGTAACTTGTTATACGCCAAATTCTCAAAGTGAATTGAAACGTTTAGATTACCGACTAGAATGGGAAGAAGCCTTTTATAATTATTTGGAAAATCTAAAGAAACAAAAACCAGTCATCGTTTGCGGGGATCTAAACGTCGCGCATCAAACGATCGATTTGAAAAACTGGAAAACGAATCAAAAAAATGCTGGATTCACTCCGGAAGAAAGAGCGGCTCTTTCTCGACTGTTGGATAACGGGTTTATCGACACATTTCGTTATTTTTATCCAACCCAAGAAGGTGTTTACTCTTGGTGGAATTACCGATTCAATTCAAGAAAAAACAATGCTGGTTGGCGGATCGATTACTTTTTGACGAGCAAAGTTTTAGCGCCAAGACTGGCTGATGCAAAGATCCATACGGACATTATGGGCAGTGACCATTGTCCAGTAGAATTAGATTTGAAATAAAGAGGTTGTGAAAAAGCTGTTTAGTTACGAGTATGAAGAAAAATTTTGTGAAAATGACTTTCCCATTTTTGCATAAATTTGGCTTAATACCGAGAAACTGGCTTTTGAACACCGTTTACCATGAGGTTGTGGGCCTGCCGTTTCACTCTGAGGCACAAGGGGCAATTTCAAAAAACAGCTTCTCATGTTTTATGGATATTGTGACTTGTGACCGAGGAGTTGGCAGGAGAACACCGTTTATCAAGAGGTTGTGAAATCAATGTCCTGACCTGAGTATTAGAGAAACAAAACGGTAAAATAGTTCCTCATATTTTGCCGTTTTGTGAGCTGATACCGAGAAGTCATGATCCTCTCGTCTAACTCCGAGTCGCAAGGAATGAGTTCAAAAAATAGCTTTTCTCTACAAAAAACTACATAAAAAATCCTATGTTTTTTGTTAAAACTATTTGTTTTTTTCAAAAGTATGTTACAGTAATTTCCCAAGGAGGTTTTACAGAAATGAATTTTGTTGCCATGGATTTTGAAACTGCCAATCATCAGCCTTATAGCGCTTGTTCTCTTGCGTTAGTCATGGTAAAAAACAGCCAAATCGTCGATGAATTCTATACATTGATACAGCCTGAAACTCCTTTTTTCTGGCGAAACGTCCAAATTCACGGAATCCATCAAGAAGACGTACGCAATGCGCCGAAATTTCCAGAAGTCTGGCAAACTATCCAACCATATTTTCAAAAAAATCGTTTAGTCGTTGCACATAATGCTGCTTTTGATACAAAGGTCTTAGCAGGTTGTTTAGATTATTACCACCTCGAACAGCCTAATTATCTTTCTTTATGTACAGTGAAAAGCAGTCGTCGCTTGTTTCCTGAATTTCCAAATCATCGATTGAACACTATGTGCGAAAATTTGAACATCCAATTAGATCATCATCATGATGCATTGGAGGATAGTCGTGCGTGTGCGGAAATCCTGCTTTATCAAGAAAAAAAATTCGGGACAGATCCATTGAAAAAACTCGTGACTATAAAGTAAAATAATCATTTACTTATGAAACGCACAAAGAGGTTGTGAAATCAGCGTTTTGACCTGAGTATTAGAGAAACAAACGGCAAAATAGTTCCTCATATTTTGCCGTTTTTTGAGCTAATACCGAAGGTCAGCTGATTGAACACCGTTTATTCAAAAAAATGGACTGCGACACGACTTTTGTCACAGTCCATTCGTGCGTTTTTCTGCCTTCCCAAAAGGTTGACAGTTTCTTAACTCTTTTCTTATTTTTTCTATTCAATCAAATAACTCATTTTATATACATCTAAAAATTCACCTAAATCTGTTCTTGCCCCTCTAGGCATGACCGCTTCGATTTGGAAACCCATTTTCTGGTAAAGGTGTACGGCTCTTTCATTACGAACTTGAACATCCAGCTCCAATCGAAAAAGTACACCCATTTCCTTCGCCCAACTGATGATTTCTTCTAGCATAAGAGTACCTAGTCCCATTCCCCAATATTCCTGCAGGATACTGATACCGACTTCTCCCACATGAGATAAACGAAATTGACTGTCTGCTTTGACTGATGCTGTTCCAACAATCGTCCCCTCATTGAGAGCAAGCAGCAATAAATTATTGTTGCTTTCGTACATATAACCCAACTCTTCTGATAAAGTTTCTGGGGGTAAAAGAAGTTCAGCTTCATCTAAAGCTAAAAATTCTGTCTCGCTATTGACTTGTTCCATCATCGAAAGAATATCTTTTGCATCATCTGGCACTGCTTCCCGCAAGATGATTCCAATTTCTTCACTCATGGTTTTCAACCCATTTTTCTAGGATTCGCTGTTTGAATGTTTCACTTTGTTCCCCATATGAGACTAATTTCACATAACGCTTTTCTAAATCTGTATCACTTTTTTCTAAAATCAGTTCCAAATAATCTTCTGGCAGTGCTTCTTCTAATAGGTTTCCCCATTCGACAACGGAAAGTCCATCTCCTTCAAAATATTCATCTAACCCTAAGTCAGCTCCGCTAGCTGCTACCCGATAAATATCCATGTGATACAACGGAATCCTGCCTTGATTATACTCTCTAATAATCGTGTATGTCGGACTTTTGATCATTTGCGTTATTCCCAGTCCTTGGGCGATACCTTTCGTCAATGTTGTTTTACCCGCACCTAGATCACCAGTCAATATCAGATTATCACCTGGCATGGCGGAATGACCAATTGCCTCTGCAAATTGTTCTGTCATTGTTAATCCTGATAGTTCAATCATTTTTCATCTTCTCCCGCTCTTCTTTCTTTTTGCCAGTATATCGCGTAATGAAGTTTTTTTAAAGAAAAAAACGAACTAGTCAAGAACAGCAGCTGCCGTTTTGGACTAGTCCGTGTGTATTTATTAATCAATCAATGTTTGTGCTGCTGTGATAATCGATAATTTATATACGTCTTCTTCATTTGCTCCACGAGACAAATCAGAAACCGGTTTGTTCAAACCTTGCAAGATTGGTCCGATTGCTTCAAAGTTACCGAAACGTTGAGCAATTTTATAGCCAATATTTCCTGATTGCAATTCTGGAAATACAAAGACTGTTGCTTGACCAGCTACTTCTGAATCTGGCGCTTTCAGTTGTGCAACTGAAGGAACATAAGAAGCATCAAATTGCAATTCGCCGTCGATCAAATATTGCGGTGCTAGTTTTTTAGCGATTTTAGTGGCTTCAACTACTTTGTCTACTTCTGGCGATTTCGCTGAACCTTTTGTCGAGAAGCTCATCATCGCCACTTTTGGTTCGATATCGAACAGTTCAGCTGTTTTTGCAGAATCTACAGCGATTTCTGCCAATTCTTGTGCAGTTGGATTCACATTGATTGCACAATCAGAAAAGACATATTTTTCTTGGTCTCTTCCACGTACCATGATCATCGCACCACTTGTCCGACTGACACCAGGTTTTGTTTTGATGATTTGAAGTGCTGGACGAACAGTGTCACCAGTCGAATGGATTGCTCCAGAGACCATGCCGTCTGCAACACCCATATACGTAAGCATCGTGCCAAAGTAATTCACATCTTTTAAAATCTTTTCTGCTTGTTCTTTGGATGCCTTTCCATTTCTACGTTCGACAAAAGCATCTACCATTTCATCCCACTTATCGTAAGTATCAGGACTAATGATCGTAAAGCTAGATGTTTTGATTCCTCTGGCATGTGCTGCATTTCTTATTTCTTCTTCGTTTCCTACTAAAATGGGTTCCACCAGTTCTTCCGCTTTCAACCGGGCAGCTGCACCTAAAATTCGAGCATCAGTAGCTTCCGGGAAAACAATTTTGATCCCACGGCGAACAATCTTAAATCTTAAACTATCAAACAATTCCACAAGATGACCTCCAGACGTTTTTATATGTATTATCATACACTATTCCATAAAAAAAGAACAGTTTATTTTATCTGTATCAGTCAAAAATGCCGGAAAAATGAAGTTTTTCACATACATAGCAAACTGCGCTATAACAGGAAAGCGCTGTTTTATTACACTGTTTCAGGCAGTTGCCAATCAATCGGTTCTTCTCCTAACGCAAGGAGTGCATCATTCGTTTTCGAGAAAGGTTTGGAACCAAAAAAGCCACGGCTTGCGGATAGCGGACTGGGATGTGGAGATGTAATGATGATATGACGGCTCTTATCGATCATTTTGATTTTTTCTTGCGCCGGTTTTCCCCACAAGATAAACACGATTGGTTTTTCTCGTTCATTTAATTTTTCAATGATCGTGTCTGTTAATCTTTCCCAACCTTTCCCGCGATGTGAATAAGCTTGCCCTTCCCGAACAGTAAGAACAGTGTTGAGTAAAAGGACTCCCTGTTTAGCCCATGATACTAGGTTTCCATGTTGAACAGGTACGATACCAAGATCATCATGAAGCTCCTTGTAGATATTTCTTAAAGATGGCGGGATCTTCACGCCAGGCTGCACAGAAAAAGATAATCCATGAGCTTGGTTTTCTCCATGATAAGGATCTTGTCCTAAGATCACTACTTTGACTTCTTCATAAGGAGTCAATTCCAACGCTTCATAGATATGATACATATCTGGATGGATCTTTTGGGTCGCATATTCTTTCTTTAAAAATTCTCTTAGATGCAGATAATAATCTTTTGAAAATTCTGAGGACAAAACTTCTTGCCAACTGTTATGAATGATTTCTTTCAAAACCTCCACCTCCTAATAAAAAGAATAACTCACATTTTCTTCAATCACAAGGGACAATCTTCCCCCTCAGCACTTGATTAATATGGTAAACTAGGAACAAGAAGCAGAAAGGAACGATAATCATTATGATCAAATTAATTGCATCAGATATGGATGGCACATTATTAGATGCCCATATGAGTGTTTCTCCTGAAAATGCCGAAGCAATACGTTTTGCAAACGATGCCGGCGTTGAGTTCATGGTCGCTACTGGACGAAACTATCAAGAAGCTCGCGCCGCTTTGGATGAAGTAGGAATCGATTGTGCGATGATCACTTTGAACGGGGCACAAGTATTTGATAAAGAAGGAAATTCCTTGTTTACCGTATCCATCCCAACTAATCAAGCAACCTCTGTTTTGGATATTTTAGACGCTAACGGTATTTACTATGAAGTAGCAACCAACGATGGTCTTTATTCTGAAAATCAAGCGAAGCGGATCGAAAGCTTTGCTTCCATGGTCGCTACCCATTTACCTCACCTTACGTATAAAATGGCGATTGCCATGGCCTCAGCTAAGCTGGAGTTGTTGCACATCACATATGTAGACAGTATTCGTACCATTTTGGAAGAAAAGAATCTGGAAGTCTTGAAAATCATCTGTTTTCATACGGAAGGACCTGCCGTGTTAGGACCAGTTGGTAAGCAGATTTCTCTTTTAGGCGATTTAGCTGTCACTTCTTCTGGTCAAAACAATATTGAAGTGAACCATAAAAACGCTCAAAAAGGGATTGCCGTTGCCCATGTCGCGCATGAGCGTGGCATTTCTTTAGAAGAAGTCATGACGATTGGTGATAATTTCAATGATGTCAGCATGCTGCAAGTGGCAGGAGTCAGTTTTGCAATGGGAAATGCAGAAATCGAAGTAAAAGATTATGCCAAATATACAACGGACACGAACCTTGAATCTGGCGTAGGAAAAGCCATATTGCGCGCGATTGCAGAAGACTTATAGTTTTATCTAGAAAAGAGGGAGATAGATGTCAGAATTTTTCATTCAGGAAAAACAGCTTGGACGTGCAACTCGGACAATCGTCAAAAACGAAAAAGGGCATTCCCTGTTTTTGATGGTTGGTCGCTGGGGAACAAAGGGCGATGCGTTGTCTCTTTATGCCATGAATGGCGATCTTGTTGCCCACATCAAGCAAATAAGCCTGACATTCGGTACGCGTTTTGAACTGTATAAGGAGTTCGAAAAAGTGGGAACCATGCAGAAAATATTCAATTGGCCCGGTGATTTTTATTATATTCGTAGGCTTCACTGGACAGTCCAAGGTGATATCTATAATCATCAATATCAAATCCATCATTTCAATCAACAAATCATGAAAATGGATAAAGCAACACTTTTTTCAGGAGATTACTATGTATTGGATGTCTCAAATGATGAAGATGCTCCAGTTTGTATTTGTATTGCTGCGGTTTTAGATTACTGGCTCTACCGTAAAGACAAAAGCAAAGAAAAGCCTTTATCCTATCGATTTGATGTGAACTAGAAAAAATGAAAGCAAGCTAACAATAAACAATCTCCAACTCTAAGTCAAAATTAAGAATCTACGATATTGGGAGTCGTTACTTGATCGAGTAACGACTCCCAATATTTCTTATCAAAAATAGGAAATATCAAAATTCCCTTCGAGACGGAGGTATTCAAACACTCTTGATGATGAACTAAAAAAGTGCTGTTTTATCCTTCTATATTCTCATAACACATATTAAGACTTTAATCGTCCGATAGGACATCCTCCATTCGATCTGACTGTTCCTCTATATAATCCCTACATACCAAAATCTTCCTGTAGCAAAATCTTTGTCGTAAGACCAAGTTTGTAAATATAATTGCCCACAATAAATACCATCATTATATATAATTGTATTTGTTAGACCGCTTAAAGTAGCCGATCGTCTTGTGTGGTAGATAACTTTACTACCTCTGCTATTGATAGTACTCATTACTTGCTCAGCATTTAAATCATTTGTATCAGCATGGATTTTTTGTGAAAAAGCGGTTAATCCCCAAATAGCCATTATTAAAATAAATAAGTTCTTAAATTTTTTCACTTATATTATCTCCTTCCTGATATTTATTTTTGAAGGAATCGGTAAAGGTAAGGAATGGTGATAAAAATATCCCTCATAATAACCTCGAGTTCCATTTGAAAGGGGCATTTCCCTATATTTTCCAAGCCAACCTCGATAGGCTCCAGATTGGAAGAATGCAACAGCTGGGGCAGGATTTCCAGTCGTTGTCCATCCGCTTGTCCAATAACGAGTCAATATAGCTTGTGGGGAAATAGTGATAAACTTCATTTGATCAAAATCAAAAATAGTAGTTTCTACAATGTGAGAAGGAGCATCCTCACCATAGCTAAAATCTTTTTCTTCAGCATGGACACAGTTATTACTTAATAAAACAGCAAAAAACAGCTAGATAAAAAACATTTTTAATCATAAAAAAACTCCATTTATATTTTTACACTTTCATTATACATTGAATTTTTATGCATACCAAACAAAACTCCAATTATATTACTATTTTTTCGCAAATATGGTAAAATATCAGAAAAAAAGAAGGTAAAGGAGAGGGGCATATGAAAAAAAAGTTATTAAAAAGAACTATTTATACATCGCATTTGTTATTATTATTCATAATCAGCGGTTGCAATTCGAATTACAATAAAATAACTCATGTCACAATAGAACAAATTACAGCTAATGGAACCTTACAAACTAGAGGAACTTATATTTTAGATAATGGGTATTTAGAAATCAGTAAAGAATTTAAACAAAATATAAATTTAAATACCTCTCCAACAAAATTGTTAAGCGAAACCGATCGACTGTTACTGGCTGAAATGATTAAAGAAGACTTTCCTTCCGAAACTATTTCTACTGAAAATCCAGAGTTACTGCAAAGTTTCAACAGGAAAGTCAAAAATGGAAGAGTGGAAATCGATCCTGATAATAAAAAAACTTATCTAATCGGAAAAGATTACAAAAAGGAATTTACATGGGCAGCTGATAACCAAACAAGATTGAAAGATTCATTCGGAGTCGAATATAGTTTTACAACGGATAGCAAATAGGACTGTGACAAAAATCGTGTCACAGTCCTTTATTTCGAATAAACGGTGTTCAAAAGCCAGTTTCTCGGTATTAAGCCAAATTTATGCAAAAATGTAGAAAGCCATTTTCACAAAATTTTTCTTAATACTCGAAACTAAGCGACTTTTTCACAACCTCTGATTCACGGTGTTCCAGAAGTAGCTTCTTCGGAAATAAGCCGAAATTTTACAAAAATTTGAGAAGCAATTTTCGTAAATTCCTTCTTATTTCTTGAAGCTGACCACTTCTGTCACAACCTTATTAAAACCTATTCAATTTTTAGTAACGTTCATTCTTCTTTACACCATTATTATTTTTTCACTATTTGACAATTTAAATCAATTTAATTTCTTTTGCATATGATCATAAAGATGACCACTGATCATCCGCTGACCGACAACTTTGAAGTCATGGCGTTCGTATAATTTTTTAGCCTTTGGATTTTTTTCATCCACACTTAGACCGATGACGGAGCGATTAGCTTTCTTCGCCAATTTAGGTAATGCTTCTAATAATCGCGAACCGATGCCTTGTCCTCTAAAATCTTCTGATACACTGATAGAGTCCAAATACCATTCGTTGGGAAACGTTTCTTTATCAATGAACAAACGTGTAGACGCATCTAGCTGATATTTCTCTAAGATAGGTACCAGTGGCTGATCGATGATTGATTCTTCTTCATCTGTATAACCGTAAGCAACTCCTGCAACTTTACCGTCTATTTCTTCTACGATACCTCGTGAATAACTGTAACGATAATTTGGATCAGTGATTGCTTCTTCTAAAATCTCTAAAGTCTTTTGTTCCCCTGTCTGCTTCAAAAATGGCATTTCCATATCTTTTAGAATCACTAAGATCAATGGGGCGATTTCTGGAGCATCTTCTTTTCTCGCAAAACGAATCATAGTTTCCTCTCCTTTTCTCCATTCTAACATGCAGAAAAAGAAATCGCAAAATCGTTATTTTAAAAAATCTTCAATCTTTTCAGTGATGAAATAACCATGAGTAACGATTCTTGCCGCTTCAGTTCGGCAATAAGGGCAGACGACTGGCATTTCTTTATCATTATGTTCGACTACATTATTGACTTCTTCGTATGCAAATTTTTTTCCGCAATTAGGGCATTTCATTTTTTCCATGTTATCTCAACTTCCTTTCATCTTTACTCTCTTAGCTTACTCTTATATTGTAAAAAAGAGAAGCAATATCCTTCTTCTATGCAGATATCCATACCTGACGGTCCTGTTCTCCATCTATTAATCGGACTTTATAATAAGGACGTTCATCTTTGACTAGAAGTGTCCACTCTTTCACTTTTGCTTTTTTCCCGTAGTAGCTGACTGCTTCCTTCATCGCTGCTTGCGGTTGTTTGAACTCTTCCGTTTTTTCTATATCAAAAAGATGTTCTGCGGCCTTTTCCGTGTCATTTCGTACGGTTGTTTTCCCAGTGGATGGATTGACTGCTATGACTTGTCCTTCACAAAAAAACTGGTATTCATATGTTGCATTCGTAGGATTCTCCAAATCTTTTTCAACTGCAAAATGAATAGCAGATATGTTATGTTCTTTTGTTTCGTTTTTTACGATTGCTGCTGCTTTTTTCAATGAGATCCGATATTCCTGGTCACTAATATCATCCATGTGAAAAGCGGCATTGAGCAGTCCCGTCATACCGGTAATCCCTATTACGATGAGGGCAGCAACACCAAACATCATTTTTTTCATTCTTCATTCTCCTGTTTCTTTTTTTAAAGAATATCAAGAAATGAACGAATGAAAAATCGAATGAAACGAAAAAAAAGTGACAATTTTGTTATCTTTATTCGTGCAGTTCTAATGGCAATCCGTCTGGATCAAAGAAAAACGTCATTTTTTTTCCTGTAAAGGTATCTTCTCTAATCGGTTCTGATTCGATCCCAAAGGACTGCAATTCTGCAATTGTTTCTTCAATATCGTCTACTTTGAAAGCAAGATGACGCAAGCCACAAGCTTCTGGATAGTTTGGTCGTTGTGGCGCATTAGCAATTCCAAAAATCTCCAATTCAGCACTTCCTAGTTTCAGATCTAATTTATAGTCATCTCGTTCTTTGCGGTAATTTTCTCTGATTACTTCAAATCCTAATTTATTAACATAAAAATCACGTGATTTCTGATAATCTGAAACAATGATGGCTACATGGTGGATCGTTGTAAAGTTCATATGAGCACTCCTATTCTTCGTTTAAGCTCGGATCTATATTAATCTCCAGTTCCATTGTAAATGTGTCAGATTGAAAAAAATAGCTGTTTTTTCTTTTTATAAGAAAAAAGGCAAAAAAAAACAGAAAGTAGGTCCTCCAAGACACTCTTCCTGTTCCCAATATAATAAATGAAAGTAAGAAATTATATTTTCAAGAAAACAAACAGAAAATTATCATAACACAAATTATTTATAATTGAAAGACTAGTTTTTTTTCAAGAAAAGCATACAATAGATTGTGTTAGTAAATACAGAACACACTATATTTAGTGTCTTAAGGAGTCCTCATACATGAAGTCATATTTTCAGTTTTTAGCTCATCAGCTAAAAGGCTGGCCGCAACAAAATTATTATCTTTTCTTTTTCAGTCTTGGCTGCCAGGTCATGACTCTTGTCAATAGTCCCATCACTTGGCTGTCCGTTATTACATTTATCGGTACCACGCTTGGTGTATTGTGTATTTTATCCATCAATGCGGCAAAATCAGTCAACGGTATTTTAGGTATTTTGTCTGCGATTTGTTTTATTATCGTTGGATTTTCAGCAAAGAACTATTTAAGTATCGGTGAACAGATTGCTTATATGATCACATTGGATATCCCCGTATTGTTAAGTAAAGAATGGAATCATAATATGGCTTCAAAAATCCGAAAATTCACTGGAAAAAGCTGGTTTATCGCAATCATCAGTACTTTCCTTGTCTATCTTGTTTCAGGATTCCTGATTGGTCGTTATACAGATGATCCTCGGCCGTGGGTAGATGCCATTGCTTTTTCTATTAGCTTGACTGCTGGTATCATCAGTTTCTTGCGTTACAACAACCAATATTACTGGTGGTTAGCTTCAGGGTTTGCTCAAATGGTCCTTTGGTATATTTCATTTACGCATGGATCTGCAAGTTTGGCGATGTTCGTGAACAGCTCTGTTTACTTGCTGAATGATGTCCTTGCATTTACCGTTTCACCTTGGTATAACCAAAAAGAACGTGAACGTATGCAAAAAATGGAAGAAGAATACTACAACGCACAACAACACGCTCTAAACACGTATAAACGGCGGAAGAAGAAGCAAATCCTTCGTAAATAAGCTGAAATTCACAAAAATTTGAAAAACAATTTTCGTGAATTCCTTCTTATTTCTTGGAGTTAAACGCTTCTGTCCCAGCCTCTATTTTTTTATAGTAATTCCTTCAGATACTTTCTTGCCTCATCATTGAAACGCAGTGATTCTTCTAACTTCTGATAATATTCCAACGCTTGTTTCTGAGCTTCAGTAAAACGATAATGTTTTCCTTTCCATTTGTCGATTGTCTCTTGCACATTTCCAGATTGGATATCTTTCACTACTAGTTGCCATTTTTCTTTTGAGACTGTACGGTCTTTCTTATCAGCAGATTGTATAGTTTCTCGTTCTTTACGCAATACTTTTAAAAAACCATTTCTGACTATCCGAGGAATGCTGTCGAAGAACCCTTCTGTAAAACCATAGCGACAATATTGCTTCCAAATAAATAGATAGATTTTTGGTTGGATGAATCGTTGGTTTTTCGCAAAATATTCCATCTGAGCAGTGACTTCTGGTGTTCGTTGACGTTTTGTCTTTCTCAACACGGAAATAAATGTTTCAAAATAAGCATTAGGATGTACTGGGACTTCTTCATATACGATGGATTGCCAATCTTTACGTAAAAATGCACGATAGTTGATCAAGAATTCTTCTACATCCTTTACTAATTCTTCTGCAAAGTCGTCAAATAGTTCTTTTTTTATCTGTCGCTTTTTTGGCTGCCCATTGATGTGTTCACTTATTTTCTTGATTTCATTTTCCAATGCTTGATAATCCGCTATGTAAATCGGCATTTCTACTTGGCGAAATTCTGCGAGTCGCTGAGCTAATTTTATATCCGGTAAATATGGCTGTTTCATCCGACGATTTTGGTACAAGACAAAACAGTATTTTTGCCATAGTCCTTCAGGAAAATCGATATTCTTCTGCTTAAGCCATAATAATTCGTCTAAGGCCAGATCAACTTTTGTCATTCCCTGATGGATCGAAGCTGTCACTGTCGGAGAGACATGCAGGTGATCGGCAAAGTGGTTGATGCCTAGTTTTAGGATCTTTCCGGTTTTTGGCGATTTAACGATGTATTGCACTTTTAATTCTCTACCACACTCACAATACAATTTTTGCTGGCTTCGTTTTGTTCGAAAAAACGGATTGATCTTGAAGTCAGAAAACACCCAATCTGTCGCAACTAAATAATGTTCTTCCATAAAACGAGAGCTGATTAGATATCGGCGGTGCTTATCGACTAGTTCCCGCTGTTTTTTCGTTAATTTTGCATAGATCTCCCAACGTTGACTGCTTGTGTATTGTTTAGAAATTTTGATGGGATAGCTTTTGCTGATTTCTTTTGGAAACCATTCTTCAAAGACGGATTGCCATTCTTCCACGGATGTTTCTTTCCTTTCTAATTACAAAAAGCTGGCTACTAACATAACGTTAGCAACCAGCCAGTGTTTCTTGCTAAACTAGTGAGTTGTTCCGGCATTTCCGGAAATATCTTCTTTATTTTCTACTGCTGCTTCAACTGCATAAGTCAAAGAAGAAGCAATGTCTTCTAAAGACATAGAAGGTGTACCCACTGGACGATCGATCACTTGATCGGGTGAGAATGGCACGTGGATGAACCCACCTCGAATTGCCGGGAATTGTGTTTCGATCAAATGAAGCAAACGATACATGATATCGTTGCAGACAAATGTTCCTGCTGTATAAGAGATGTACGCTGGTAGACCATGATCTTGTACATTTTTTGTCATTGCTTTGATTGGCAATGAGGTAAAGTAAGCGGCTGGACCGTTTTCTTCTAAAGCCGTATCGAATGGCTGATTTCCTTCATTATCAGGGATTCTTGCTTCTGCTAGATTAATTGCGACACGTTCGAACGAGACTGCTGACCGTCCACCTGCTTGTCCGACACAGATCACGACATCTGGCTGGTGCTGTTGGATGGCTTCTTTGACTACTTGACTGCTTTTTTCGAATACGGTCGGTACTTCCACTTTGATGATTTCAGCACCGCTGATTTCATCTGGCATTTTTTTTACTGCTTCATAGGCTGGATTCACTTTGTCCCCACCAAATGGATCAAAACCTGTTACTAGTACTTTCATCTGTTGTTCCTCCGTCCGATTGATTTAACATATGGTTATCTTTTATCATACCATTTTCCTTGCACAGCGTAAATAAAGGAAACAATAGTTTAAATAACATAACAGATCAAACTTAATATATTCTTATAAAAAAATAGTGTTCCACTACAATGTTAGAAGAGGTTGCGACAATTATTCTGTCACAACCCCTCTCTTCTATTATTTAAATAGAATCATATAAGCAATTTGGAAAACTAGCATAAATAACGCAATAAACAACTGGTTTTTGATCACTCCGTATTTGTCTTTCATCTCCAGCATCGCTACAGGCACGATATTGAAGTTAGCAGCCATCGGTGTCAGCAGGGTCCCACAAAAACCGCAAGTCAATGCAACCATTCCTATTAACGCTGGATTCGCTCCATGACTAAATACGAATGGTGCACCGATCCCAACCGTCATCACGGTGATGGCCGCAAATGCATTCCCCATGATTACCGTAAATATCACCATGCCAAGAGCGTAAATGATGATGCCGATGTTCACATTTCCTTCTGGAACGATCGTACCTACTGCATTGGAAATCACTGTCCCAACTCCAGCGCTTGTAAATACCGCACCTAGAGAAGCTAAAAGCATTGGCAACATGCTTAACGGCCCTACTGTGCCCAGCATATCTGCTGCATCATCTAAAAATGTACTTGGTCGATTATCTCGAGAAAAGAACATCAAGATTAGCATGGCTGCAAAAACACCGACGCCCACGCCGACTAAAGCACCTAAATTGGTAAATAGAGCAAACAAGATCGCAAAGACACCGATACTCAAAGCCGGAATAAAGATTTTCATTCCTAGTTTGTCTGACATTTTTTCCATATATTCTTTTGATGGAAGCCGGCTTTCTCCTTTGCTGACTTTCTTAGCAATTGCTGGTATGGTCATCGCAAAGATCAAGCCACCGTTCACGATTGCCGGAAGCCATCTTCCTCCTGCAATAACTACCCCTAAGACCGTCCAGAAAAAGGCTGACCCATAACGATGAGGATTGGTTTTATCTGTTAAATTTCTTACTCCAGTGTAAATCAATACGAGTCCCATCACGATATAAAGGATCTCCAGTAATTTATCGCCTAATAAAATATCAGGATTTGTAAAAAAGTCCATCTTATTGCCCCTTTCCTAGATAATATTTCTTCGCTAATTTCTTTTCTTTAAGATAGAAGTAGACACTTGCCACAACTAAAGCCGTGATAGCCACTGGAACTTCCACTAAAGCAAGCTGTCCCAATGTTACGTCATATCCTAGATCTTTCAGTGTTGATTGGACTAGCAACGCCCCTGCTCCTCCGATGAATAGTACTTGGCCAAAGAACCAGCAGACATTTTCCATAGCCGAAGCCATACCTTTTAGTTCTTCTTCATGCTTCGGATGGACTTCTAATCCTTTTGATTCGATGGTCCCCAATGCCATCGGTAAAATGATTGGACGAACAAATCCAGCAACTCCACCAAAACTCACGTTAAAAGCCGCAAAGATCATTCGAAAGATCCCATAAATATCTACAATCATACCAGCAGATACTTTCTTGAATCGCTTGATCAAGGAAGCCGCTGATTCTTTCAGACCATTTCTTTCAAGCGTTCCTGTTGCCAACATAATGATGATAAAAATCGCCATCCCGCGATTGTTTACAAAACTTGTACCTAAAAGTTCTAACATTCCTTGAATGCCAAGACCGCCAGTCAAAGCTGTAACAACTAAAGCAACCATTACGATCAATATCGAGTCTAATTTAAATGCAAACCCGAGAATAACAATCAAGACGCCTAAAAGGCTAAGATAATTTTCCATATATTTTCCTCCATAAAATGACAATATTTTTTTAATTATAAAGCAAAACACATAAAAAATATAGTTGTTTTCTCACGAAATAGACACTATTTTTAAATATTTTTCGTTATTTTTTTATTATATAATTCACCTTACTTATTGTAAGATAAAGCTTTTTTTAATTTATTGCCTGCTAATATATAAAAATAAGGTCTAGTTACTGTTTTTTTAAATGATTAATAAATAACAACTCCTTTCTATGAAATTGCAAAGCATTCATCTTCTTTTCTGCTAACGATATATCCGTCAATGCTTGTTACACTTTACTAAAAAGTATGAGATTGCCGATATCTGGATAGGTGTGCTATACTACAGAAAAAGATATACGATCTACCACCGGGTAGTAAAAAAGAGGATGATCATTCCATTAGGTCTTTGAAGGGATGATTCTCCTCTTTTTGTGTATTTTTTATATTGAAGGAGGAACGTATGTATGGCATGGATGGAATTAATCATAGCAGGAATTTTGGAAGTATTCTGGTCAACGATGATGAAATGGAGTGATGGTTTTTCTAAAATCAATTATTCTTTTTACACAGTGATTGGAATGATTGCTAGTTTTTACTTTTTGTCAAAGGCAATCAAAAGTTTGCCTATGAGTCTCTCTTATCCTATTTGGACAGGGATTGGCGCAGTTGGTTCGGTCATTATTGGTGTGGTCTTGTTTCATGATAAGCTGAATCTTTCCACTTGGTTCTTTGTCGGGTTGCTGCTCATCAGCATCATTGGCATCAAAATCACTAGCGGTCACTAGATACTTAGACAAGCAGACAAGGACTGATCAGAAAAAGCGGGGCTTTTTATTTGATATTCCTCTTTCTATGAAAAAACAAGAAAATAAGACTAATGACCTAGCGACTTCTCTACTCATCAGGTGTATGCTTGTACTATCTATAGAAAAGGAGTGAATATTTTTGAAAAGTCTTTCGGTCCAAGAATTATCCAAGAACTTTGGTCACAAACAAGCCCTCAGCGATGTCAGTTTTAGCTTATCTCCTGGCAAAATCGTTGGATTAGTAGGTCCTAATGGCGCTGGAAAAACAACGATCATGAAAGCTATTTTAGGACTGATCCATTACTCAGAAGGAACGATCCGTATTGGTGAAAATGAGATTTCTCCCTCTAGTCATAAAGGATTAGAACAAGTAGGAGCATTGATCGAATATCCGGGTATCTATCCATTCTTAACAGGTTATGATCATCTGAAGTTATTCTCTGAAACAAACGATGTATCTGCTATCGACACTATCGTGAAACAGCTCAAGATGGAAAAATACATTCACAAAAAAGCGAAATCCTACTCGCTGGGAATGAAACAAAAATTGGGAATTGCTCTTGCCTTACTGAACCATCCGTCTATCGTTATTTTAGATGAGCCGATGAACGGTTTGGATCCACAAGCAACAAGAGATGTGCGAAAAATCATTACCGACTTGGCTACTCAGGGCACCTCTTTCTTGATCTCCAGTCACTTACTCAGCGAGCTTGAAAAAATGGTCGATGAGCTGATCCTGATCAATCAAGGAAAAATCATCAAACAATGTACAATGGCTGAATTGAACCAAACAGCGCAAGATTTCATCGTTATCTCTACGACAAATGATCAAGCTGCTCGAACGATCTTGACAGACGCTGGATATCCCTTGGAAGATCCTGATAAAATCAAGCTTCTAAAAAAAAACGAAGAGTTATTAGGAACTGTTATCCAGTTATTGTCTGCAGAAAATGTCCATGTGACAGATGTCCAGCATCTGACGAATGATTTGGAATCTTCCCTATTGGAAATTCTGGATTCAGTAAAGGGGGAAGAAGAAAAATGACATTGCTTATAAAACAAGAATTATTTAAATTGATCAAGAAAAAGTCAACTGCTGTTTTATCTGTTCTATTAGTTGCTTTGCTCATAGGAACAGCACTTCTAGCCAAAAAATACACGACGATCATTGATCCAGTTGAAATGACTGCTCAGCTTTTCAGTGCCACATCTTGGATTGTCTTTATCATGATTGCTGCTGCAAGTACGATCATTTCAATGGAATCACAATATGGTACATTGAAAAATCTCCTTTATCGAAAGTATTCTCGAGGAGAAATATTAGTAAGTAAATGGATCACATTAGTTATTTATTCTATTTATTTATACCTTTTAGCTATTATTGTCACCGTGTTGATGAAACTGATCCTTTTCCCTTCGATTTCCTTTACGGAGAAGATTTCTACTGGTCAGACACTGATCCAAAGCTTATTCACTTATACTTTGGGTAGTTATATCGGTTTATGGCTAATTTTAAGTTTAGTGTTGATGATTGCTTGTTTTATCAATAGTTCCGGTGCCTCCATCTCAGCAGGGATCGTCTTTTATTTTGCTTCATCAATCATATCTGGTATCCTCATCGCACTCATTCAAAAATGGGAGTGGATCAAATGGAATCCAATCAGTATGCTGAATCTGCAAAACCAAATTGGCAACGAAGAGATTATGAAGCAATTGACTCATCTTTCTACTAATCAAATGCTGTTTGGCAATTTAGCTTACATTGCTTTGTTCTTAGCATTGGGATACCTCGTATTCAAGCGAAAAAATGTATGATGGTTCATTAACAAAGAAGTTGTGACAGAAGTGGCCAGTTTCAAGAAATTTCGGCTTATTTTTAGAAGAAGCTACTTCTTGAACACCATTTATTCAAAAAAAGAAGCGATGACACGAATGTTGTCACCGCTTCTTTTTTGAATAAACCACAGGCTTCACAGCCTCTCTTTATACTTCTATACGTGAAGCATCCCAGTGGCAAATAAAACCATTGCGATTACTCCGACCATCGTCACACCGATAAGTAAAATCTTATCTAAGTGGATATGTTGTACAGGTTCGTTTTGTTCTTTACGTGCTTTGAGGTAAAAATAAATACCTGGTAAGAAAAGAACAAGAACAAGCATCACTTCATTAAAGGCTACAACTAGCATGGCCCATACTTGAAAAGCACTTGCTAAAAACCCTACTAAAAATTGGACCCACTCTTTCCGCTGATAAGAAAGCTTCATTTGGTACAGCCCTAAGAAAAGCCACGTGAAGAAAATCGCTGCTGTACCAAGTGTATAAGCAAAGTTATATGCACTGTCAGTGAATAATAATGAAAGTAAAAAGACATTCGTACATAACGTCGTCAATACGATAGCATAAGTTGGTGCCCCATTTTTGTTGAGTTTTCCCCATGCTTTAGGCAAAAGTCCGTCCTCAGCCATATTCCCCATTGTTTCAATCGGCAAGATTGTCCATGAGAGCCAAACCCCAACTAAAGAAATGATCAAACCGCCGTTGATCACGACCGCCCCCCATTTACCAACCATCATTTCAAATACATATCCCATAGCAGGTTGCGCTTTGATCGTTTGCAGCTGATTCATCGTCATTGTGCCATATGGAAGCATGGAAACCAAGACGTAAATAATGATCAAACCGAATATTCCTAGAATCGTTGCTTTCCCAACATCCGATTGTTTTTTTGCTCGTGAACCTACGACAGAAGCTCCTTCAATACCAACGAATACCCAGAGCATCACCATGATGCAACTCAATACTTGACTAGAAAACGGGATCGGCTGCCCATTCGCATTCAATATGATATCGCTAGAAAAGTTATTAATGAATTGTTGGATCGAAAAGGTGCTGATAGCTACTACAATAAATAAAAATAATGGCACTAATTTACAAAATGTGACGATAGCATTGACAAAGCTAGCATTTTCAACTCCACGATTCACTAGCCATGCATATCCCCATAAGAAGATCGTACTCATCACGATCGATGCCACATTTTGACCACCTTCGAATACGGGGAAGAAATAACCTAATGCACTCATCAACAATGTTGCGAACGCCACGTTTCCTAACCAGCATGTGAGCCAGTAACCCCAACCGCTGATAAAACCAGCGAAACGGCCAAAACCTTCTTCTGCGTAACTAAAGATCCCGCCTTTTAAATCTGGACGTTTTTTATTGATATTATTGATCGATAAGGAGAGCATCAACATTGCTGTTCCTACGAGTACCCAGCTGAAGATAGCTGGGCCACCAGCCGATCCGGAGATGTCCGTCATAATACCAAATACGCCACCTCCAATCGCTGAACCAATCACTAAGGCAGCAAGTGGAATCAAACCAATTCCTTTTTTCTGTTGCTCTGTATCCATGTAAGCATCCTCCAAAGTAAAACCGCTTTTATCAAAAAGTATAACAAACCTTTTTTATTTTTACTTAATTAATAAAAACTTTAATAGAAATATAATTCTACCGACTTTTTTCTCATTATACAAGCAAAGCGCCTAGTCCCTTTCCAAATTACACCACCAAAAAACTTAAAAAGATGCTATACTAAAGGGAAAGAATTGGGGGATGATCCATGAACATTTTATATATATCGATTTCAGGAAATACGCGTGCTTTTGCCAAACATCTAGCAGAATATGCTGAAAAAATGCATGCAGAAGATCCTGTCAATCCTGAAGTTACTTTAAAAGAAATCCATGAAAATAGTGATTTTACGAAAGAAACAGAACCATTTTTTACTTTCGTTCCTACTTATTTAGACGGCGGGAATGGGTTAGACAACGGTGACACAGAAATCTTGACCGAAACGATGCGCGAATATCTGGAATACGAAGACAATCATAAACTTTGCCTTGGTGTAGTCGGTAGCGGTAATAAAAACTTCAACAATCAATATTGTCTGACAGCCAAACAATACGCACAAAGATTCGGCTTTCCTTTCTTGGCAGATTATGAATTACGGGGAACACCATCTGATGTGACACGCGTTTATCAAATTTTGGCAGAAAAAAATAAATAACACAAAAGAAGAAGCTGAAAAATAAATTTCGGCTTCTTCTTTTTATGTTCTCTATTGTTTCTATTCTTATTAAGCTTTGACATCCATCACAGGTGCTTTTGCTTTCGCTTTACCTGTTTTTTCCAAGACAAAGTTTTTTACACGATCCATATTGGTTACCAAGACGATCATGGAGGTTTCTTTGTCTGCTGCTTTGATTGCTTCTAAGTCAGCTTCTGCTACAAGCGTATCAGGTGTCACTTGCTGTCCTTCTGTTACTTTCACATCGAATGGCGTACCGCCTAAGTCAACTGTGTTGATGCCCATGTGAAGCAAGATTTCTAAGCCATTTGGTGTCGTAATGCCGATAGCATGTTTTGTTGGGAAAACAGAACTTATTACTCCAGTAACCGGGGAATAGATATGTCCGTTTTCTGGTTCTACAAAGTAACCTTCACCCATCATTTTTTGTGCAAAAACTGGGTCACTTGCTTTATCTAAAGAAACAACTGTTCCGTCAGCAACTGATGATAAGATAGTCACACTTTCAGCTGAAGCTTGAGGTACTGCTTTTTCAGGTACTTCATTTACTGTGGCTGTTTCGGTCGCTAGTTCTTCTTTTTCTAAACGGTCTTTAGGAATACCGAAGAAGAATGTAGCAACGAAGCCACCAGCGTAAGCAGCCAATAAACCAAGGATATAGCCTAACCATTTACCCTCAGAGATCAATGGAATCAAAGCGGCTCCTGAAGGTCCAATAGCGATTGCTCCGACATTTCCGATCATTCCGATCACTGCTCCACCGATACCTCCACCGATACAAGCAGTAATAAATGGACGTCCTAGAGGTAATGTTACTCCGTAAATCAATGGTTCGCCGATTCCTAAGATTCCGACTGGTAAAGCCCCTTTGATCATTTCTGTTAATTCTTTGTCTTTTTTGCAGCGGATCCATAATGCCAATGCTGCACCCACTTGTCCTGCTCCGGCCATCGCAAGGATTGGAAGCAATAAGGTACGACCAGTTTCATCAATCATTTGTACATGAATTGGCGTCAAGATCTGATGTAGTCCGAACATGACCATTGGCAAGAATAATGTACCTAGAACGAAGCCGGCAAATGCTCCTCCAACACCAAGTACCCAGTTGATCCCACCGACCATGCCGTCAGAAATGAACCCTGCTAAAGGCATGATGAAGAAAATTTCGATCAGACCGATGGCAATCAGGGAAAGAGTTGGCGTAACGATAATATCTACCGCATCAGGTACTACTTTATGCAGTTTTTTCTCAACGATTGACAATAACCAAACTGCGAAGATAACACCTAAGATCCCGCCTTGTCCAGCTGCAAGAGCTTCACCGGTAAACAAGTTTTTCAGTGGTGCTTCTGGATTCATCCCTGTCAGCATCACAACAGCCCCGATAACTCCACCAAGCGTTGGCGTTGCACCAAAAACTTGTGCAGCATTGATACCTGTATAGATAACTAGATAGCTAAACATCCCGTTTTTCAAGATGTTCATCACATCGATATATTATTGCCATGTTCCTGCGTCTAGTGTTCCAGCTGTGACTAAGTTTGCTAAAACTGCGGCAATCCCTGCCACGATCCCAGTGCCGACAAATGCAGGGATCATTGGTACAAAGATATTAGAGATGTCTTTTAATACCGATTTGATTTTAGAGGGTTTTTGTTTCGATTTTTGTGCCGCTTTCATTTCTTGTGCCCGTTCGTTTACACGGTCTTTTCCAGATGCAGAAGAACTTGCTGTAGTTGCACTAGCAGAAGGAAGTTTTTCTCCTAATTTCACGCCTGCTAAGTCAACCATTTCCTGCGCTACTTTGTTCACTTTCCCAGGTCCGATGATGACTTGGAGCTGTTCATCCTCTACTACGCCAAGTACTCCTGGAATCGCTTTTAATTCCGAGACATTTACAAGATCATCATTGATGACCTTCATACGTACACGAGTCATGCAGTGGACAATGCTTTCAACATTGCCCATACCGCCTGCTCCTTGATAAATTTGTTTTGCCAGTTCTTCCAAAGTCAATTCGTTTTTTGCCATGGTCTTTTCCCCCTCATAAGGTTCCTTTTACAAAACCGTTTGCTTCAGCTAATTTTGCTTGAGCTGCCTCTTTATCACTATTTGTCAAAATCATGACGATAGCCAGTTTGACATTTTGATCTGCTTCCTCAAAGTACTTTTCAGCTGTTTCGTAGTCAGCTTCTGTCGCTTGCATGATGATTCGTTTTGAGCGTTCAATTAGTTTTTCATTTGTTGGTTTGACGTCGACCATCAAGTTATTGAATACTTTACCGATACCGATCATACTGATAGTAGAAATCATATTCAAAATCAGTTTTTGTGCTGTTCCTGACTTCAATCGAGTAGAGCCTGTCAAAAATTCTGGTCCTGCATCGACTTCGATTGGGAAATCCGCATGCTTGCTGATTTCTGCTTGTTTATTGCAAGAAATCGTTCCTGTAACAGCACCAATCGATTTTGCGTAATCTAATCCACCAATCACATATGGTGTACGACCGCTAGCTGCGATACCAATAACTATATCATTTTTTGTTAAATTCAGCTTGATTAGATCTTCTTGCCCTAATTCATAAGAATCTTCGGCTCCTTCGACGGCTACAGTCATTGCTTCTTCTCCACCAGCAATTAGGCCTATGACCATTTCCGGTTCTACACCGAATGTCGGTACACATTCAGCAGCATCTAATACACCAAGTCTACCACTCGTTCCAGCTCCCATATAAATCAAGCGACCACCTTTTTTAAAGGATTCAATCGTGTTGGCGATCACTGGCTCGATACTTGGCAGTTCTTTTTCAACAGCAGCGGCCACTTTCTGATCTTCTTTGTTCATGAGTTGGACTGCTTGAGAAATACTCATTTCATCTAATCCAAAAGTTTCTTGGTTTCTGCGTTCCGTTGTTAGGTTCTCTAAATTGATTTTGCTCATTTTTATCTTCCTTCTTTTCTTATAAATTGATAGTTCATACCAGCTTTGATTTGGTTGATCAGCGGTAGTTCTTCTTTGATGACTTTGGCTACTACATTCACTTTTTCATCCGCTGGCAAATCATATTTAGTTAATTGGATCTCACCCATATAGCGCAAATACTTTTCGTTATCTAAAGTAATAGATCCTTTCATACGCTTAGCTGTATTTCTTACTGGGATTGGCGGAATCTCTCGAAAACGCGCATCTGCGCTTCGTATGACATCTCTTGCATCATCTTGCCGATTCGTATGTTTTCCTAATATATATTCGTAAAAAACTTCATCTACAGGTTCCGTATGGAGCAAGACTGTCTGTTCTTTTTGGAAAGAAGCAAATTGCTCCTGAACGTGTTCTGACAGACCTGCATCTCCGATATAAACAATATCCGTGTTACTTGCTAATAGATCAAGAGCACCTGCCAGAGGATGGATCCCTCGATGTTCTTCCAAAGTTGGTAATCCTTGATACAGTGGACCTCTCAACTCTGTATCTCCTGGTACAAAGCCTTGTACAAGGAATCCTTGAGTTTTGAGCCATTGATTTTTTTCCTGATACCATTCTTTGTCCAGCCCTGTTTCAAGACGTGGATAATAATTATGCCAAGCTTCAATCTGTGAGAAATCAGCCGCTGCTTCTTTCAACTCATCGATATCTTTAGGCGTGATCGTGCTGGCATTCAAACTGATTTTCAATTGATGTGACCAGTCGGCGATCTGCTGATTAGAAATATGATAATCCATTCTTAACCCTGTTACACCAATTGCTTTCAAGGGTGTTAGATCTTCTAATGAAAAGCCAGCTCGTTTCAATGCCTCTCCTGAAATATCGACCATCAACTCTAGTTTATTCTTTTTCGCTTCGCTTCCTAGTTCGATCAATCGATTTTGATAAGCCGAAACATCATCTTCCGGTATATGCATGGAAGTGAAAATACCGACAAAGCCATTGGATGCCATTTGGCGGATATACTGTTTCTTCTCTTCTGACAAAGAATCATTCATAAATATTGAAAAGCCAAACATATTATCCCTCTTTTTCTGTATCCGTCTTCATTTCTATGACTAGAGTATATATCTAAAGAAACAAAATTTCAATACTTTTGTTAAAATAATTAAATTTTATTTCTAAAAATTGGATTTATAATGCCAAAAGAATTGACACAGCCACAAAAAAGGCACTGCTAAGCAAAAGCAGTGCCTTGAAACATTTTATTTAAATAACACAAAAGTCTAATTACTCATAAGAAATTAATTCTGTATTGTCTACCATGAATGTAAAGAACCCTTCATTAGGCATTGGATGAAAATAAGCATTGATCACTCTTATCAAGGCATTATGACAGACTAACAAGTAGACATTTTCTTCGTCTTCCATGCATTCTTTCAATAAAGGAACGATCCGTGCGTACACATCTAAGACCGACTCTCCATTTGGGAAACGTACAGCAAACGCTAAACGCGCTTTTTGAAAGTTTTCATCTTTGCTTGGCAGTCCGTCATAATCCCCAAAATCCATTTCTACCAATCGCTCATCAGCGGTCATCGGCAAATTGAGACGATCAGCTACTGCTTGTGCTGTATCTCTTGCTCGTTGAAGAGGGGAATGGATGATTTTCGTGATTGGAACAGGCAAATCTACTACCTTTTCTGCTAGTGCCTGTGCCTGCATCTGTCCTTTTTCAGTCAGCGGCACATCTGCTCGCCCGCAAACTAATCCTTGTGCGTTCCAAGTTGTTTCTCCGTGTCTCGTTACATAAAGCATGTGATTCTCTCCTTCGTTGACAAAGTTCTCCTTAACCATACCTTGTTGTCTTTGAGATTACAAGGTTTAGATTTTCTCAAGAGAAATAATCTCAGTAGATACTTTATCTAGAAAGGTTTGATCATGTTCCACTAGTAACATAGCAGGTTTCACGTTCAAAATCAGTTGTTCTAATTGTTCTTGATTGAAGACATCCAAATAATTCAATGGTTCATCCCATATATAGAGCTCAGCTGGTTGGGATAAAGATTTAGCCAATTCCACTTTTTTCCGTTGTCCCATACTCATCTGTTCGATTTTATTATGAAAAACATCTCTTTCCATCCCAAGCTTTCGGAGATTATTCAAAAATGCTTGATAGTCTACTCGGTTTTTCTTCGCGAATTCCGCCAATGTCCCTCGATTGTCTTCATAATTTTGGCGTACGTAACTAATGGTCAAATGTTTGGGCTGGGATTTTTCTCCTACAACCTTGCCGTTGAATGTCCCCAGAAGATAATGGATAATGGATGACTTTCCCGCGCCGTTAGGACCTGAAATTGCCACCCGCTGATGAGGTTCGATCGTAAAATGAACTGGCTCGAATAACAGATTTTCATACCCTAATTGAAGATTTTCTACGCTTAACAGCCGTTTATGATGAGACACTTGGCTATTCATCGTCAAAGCATCGATATACTCGATATCTTTTAATAATTTTTCTTTCTCACTGATCTGGGTTTCCATCCGATTCACGATTGCTTTAGATCGTTTCATCGTCCGTGCAGCATCAGCGCCTACTGCTCCTTTATTCACTCGCCTAGATTCCGTATCGATGAATCCGACTTTTTTCTTTGTTTTGTCTCCTTCTCGGGAACGAGACCATTCTGCTTTTTCAGCTGCTGTTTTCTTTAGCCTGCTGACTTCTTTTTTCAATTTTTCATTTTTAGCTATTTCAAATTCATCACGAAGTTTTTTCTGTTCTTCATAGATAGAGAAATTCCCTTGATAAAGTTCCAGTTGGCTCTTTTCGATTGCTAAAACATGGTCCACTACTTCATCGATAAATCCCCGATCATGACTCACCACGATGAATCCTTGTTTTTTCTTTTTCAAGTAAGCCGCTACTTGTTTTCTGCCAGAGATATCCAAATGATTCGTTGGTTCATCGATTAACGGGAAATGAGTGTCATCCACAAATAAGAGTGCCAGTAGGACTTTTGTCTTCTCTCCTCCTGATAGTGTGCTGAATTCTCTCCATAAGATTTCAGGATCTGTTTGCATCAGTTGGAGCTCTCTTTCAATTTCCCATATCTCAAAATCCATAATCTCATTTAACACATAATAGGTCAAACGCTCTTTATCTTTTGTTTGCTGCGGGAAATAGACAAACGCTTGCTGATGGATCACTTGCCCTTGATAAGGGAGTTTGTTTTGCAGGATATTCAGTAAAGTTGTCTTTCCTCGACCGTTTCGTCCGATAAGTCCTAGTTTCCATTGTGTGTCAAAGTTTAGATTGGCTTGTTCAAATAATAATGTGCCTTGGCTGTCATAGCCGAATGTCAGATTTTTTATTTCGATTTTAGACATTATTCCATCACCTCGTAAAAAAAGACCAGTCCTATTTTCAGAACTGGCTAAAGAGGATGCAAGGGTTGGGGCACACAAAAAGACCCATACATCGAAAGAACCAAGCCAATCCCGAAAATCTGCACACTGCTCCCTTGTCTCCACAAGGTACAGTCTGAATGCAGCTTTCATCAATCGACTTAATTTTTCAATGCACGGATCCCTCACTTTGTCCTATATTTGAAATTACGATAGCATAAAGAAATTGTTTTTGTCAACTACTTCGGGAGAATGTTGAAAAATCTGCTGAGTGTCTGTCCTAAGATTTCTGTTTTTTCTAATGTTTGCCTGTGTTCCATTGCTTCCTCTAAATCGATTGGTCCTAATTGAATGCTTAAGACAATGGGGAGAAAATCAGAGAGTCCTTCCAGCTCTTGGTCTCTACTTCCGCAAATAGCGATTATTGGTTTTCGATATTTTTTTGCAAGCACTGCTACGCCATATGGAACTTTTCCGTGGATTGTTTGCTGATCAATCCGCCCTTCTCCTGTAATGATGACATCCGCTTGTTCGATCTGTTTTTCTAATCCAGTGATTTGGCTGACCAACTCAAAACCAGAGACCATCTTCGCTCCTAACAAAAAAAGGGCTCCGCCAATACCGCCTGCTGCTCCGCTTCCTTGGATGTCATCTAAATCCACCTCCCAAACATCTTTTATCTGCTGAGCAATCTTTTCAGCTTGTTTATCCAAGAAAGCTAACGTCGTATCCGTTCCTCCTTTTTGTCTTCCAAATTGCCAAGCAGCTCCTTGTTGACCTGTATATGGGTTGGTCACGTCTGCAGCGATGATCACTTTTACTTTAGAAACAAGAACGTTCCTTCGATCCAAATGAAGTTTTCTAGTAGATAACAAAGGATTTCCTTCTGTGTACCCTTCTAAAGAAGCACCCAAGGATTGGAGTAATCCTAGACCACCATCGCTACATCCGCTTCCTCCTAAAGTGACAATGATTTGTTCCACTTCTTGAAGCAGTGTATCTTTGATAAGCTCTCCCAAGGCATAACTAGAAGCAAGTCGGATGGTTTGATCCGTTGGTTTATCAAGTAAATCTAATCCTAATACTTGTGCAGATTCAATGACTGCGGTATTTTTTCCTTGCCAGTTCGTCAATAAATAACTGATTTTTCGCTGACGAAATAAGAGATCCATCCCATCAATCGTACGCCAGGTTCCCCCGAGCGCGTAATAGATTGCTTCTGCAGTATTTTCTCCGCCATCTGCAATCGGCACATTGATTTTTCTTCCTTTACGGTCTTCCCAACCATTTAGAACTGCCTGATTTAATTCAAATGAAGAAGCACTTCCTTTAAATGAATCGATTGCCGCCAAAATATCCATCTATATCCCTCACTTTCTTCTTAAGTAAGACACTTTTTTTCACTTTTTTCAAACAAAACAATGCTATTTTCTTCTGTTTTTCTATATACTAAAAGGGAACTCATTGAATAAAGGAGAGAAAAAACATGAAAATCGCAATAGCTGGAGCCGGAGCAATGGGCAGCCGAATCGGATTAATGTTGCATCAAAGCGGAAATGAGGTCGTCTTGATCGATCGCTGGCCTGCTCACATTGAAGCCATTCGTACAAATGGATTGATTGCTGACTTTAATGGCAAAGAAGTAGTTGCAAAACTGCCAATCTATTCACCAGAAGAAATCATCGAAAGCAACAAACACGTGGATTTGATCGTAGCCTTGACAAAAGCGAATCAATTAGATGATATGTTTCGTTCGATCCAATCCATTATTACTGAGAATACTTATGTTTTGTGTTTACTGAATGGATTAGGTCATGAAGATGTACTGGAAAAATATGTACCAAAGAAAAATATCTTATTTGGGATCACGATGTGGACAGCTGGTCTAGCTGGTCCCGGAAAAGTCACATTATTAGGTGATGGAGAAATCGAACTAGAGAACTTGGAACCAGAAGGCGAAGCATTTACAAAAAAAGTTGTAGAAGTCTTTCAAGAAGCAAAATTGAATCCAATCTATAGTCATAATGTTCGTTATTCCATTTGGCGAAAAGCTTGTGTAAACGGAACATTAAATGGATTATGCACGATATTGGATTGTAATATTGCTGAATTAGGTGCGCAAAAAGCGGCAGAGGGCATGGTTCGAACGATTGTATCTGAGTTTGCTTCTATCGCAGCAAAAGAAGGAATCACATTAGATCAAGAAGAAGTGTACCAACATATTGCTTCTACTTATGATCCTGACAACATCGGGTTGCATTACCCATCTATGTACCAAGACCTGATCAAAAACCATCGTTTGACTGAAATCGACTACATCAATGGTGCCGTTTGGCGAAAAGGACAAAAATATGATATTGCTACACCATATTGTGCCTTTTTGACCCAATTAGTCCATGCAAAAGAAGGAATCCTTGGCGCAGAATAAAAGGCTCTCTGATGAGAATCAGCTGGATCAGCAGCTGGTTCTCATTTTTTTACCCCCATGAAAGATCAAAAAGAAAAACACAATTCTCATGTTGCCATAAGAATTGCGCTTGTTTATTTTCATCTATGATTGGTTGGCACTTTTATTTATTTTTAACAGAGGAAAGATCGTATTCATATTGTTCATAAATAGCGGAGTCAGTAGTGAAAAAACGTTTTGCCCAATTTTCTGCATCAAAAAATTCCAACAGTTCTGATGGGATTGGTTGAAATGGCGTATGCAAAAATTCCGGTAATTCATCTAAATCACGTTCTTGAAGCAAAAAAATATTTTCAGGATGATAAAACTGATAATGAGCTATGGCTTGATTATCTGTCACTAGTTTCTTTTGAAAATACATAGATTCAAACGTTCGCAAAGTCACTCCTTGCTGCCCTTCCCGCAACAGTTCTAGAATCCCCCTCGATTCCCCGGTTTTTTTCAGATATTCTTCATAAGTAAGGTATCCAGGTTGTTCATTTCCTCGAAGCGGAAGAATAAAGTAATTGGTCGTAACACCTCTTTTTGTAAATTCCTGCTTATATTTTTCTGCCCGTTCTTTTCTGCCGTTATTTGTTGCACCAAAAAATAGATCCGTCTTTGGTTCGCTAGAAGAAAAATCCATATGTTTCGAATAAAAGGAACTATTATGTTTTAGTCCAAGTTCTTTCGCTTCTAAAAAATCAAAATGATAAATCTCATCGATTGCCGGTTCATCTTGTGCCTGCTTCAGCATCGCCTCGTGTTCTGCTTTAAAGTGGTTCCAAAAAAATAACACGATTTTTGCATTGGTAAATGGACGCACGCGTCGAGCCATCTCCATATCAAATCCATAATCTAAAAAAACGATCAGCTGATAATTTGCCAACTGTTGTCGAGCTGATTTAATGAATTCCGACTGTAGTAAATCTTTTCCGGACCAAACATCTAAAGAGCGGATGGAAGGAAAAAAATAAAGTGATTTATTTTTCGCAATTAGCAATACGTCGTTTTTGTTCATCTGTTCCTCCTCACTTTCTCTGTCACTTTTTCCTATGATAGCCTGTTTAAATAGTAAAAAGCCAGTAAAACGCTTCCTATTATTTTTATAAAAATTTAACATTTCTATGAAAATACGATGAAATAAATCATTCTTCCATTAAAATATGCCTAAAAGTTTTCTGAATAGTTGTAATTATCTGAAAATTTGTTATCATTAGTCATTGTTATTATTACTATTTATTATTACTATTTATTCTTACTATACATTTTGATTGTGAATTTAAAAGAAAGAGGTTATTTATGGAAGATAAAAAATTGAAAAAACAACTTAGCTCCCGACATATCACCATGCTAGCTTTAGGTGGAGCGATTGGTGCAGGTCTATTTAAAGGAAGTGGCGAAGCGATTGGAATCGCCGGCCCTTCTGTATTGATCGCTTTTTTGATTGGCGGCATAATTTTATATATCGTGATGAAAGGTCTGGGAAAAATTGTTTTAAGTGGTGGTGATACGCATCACGGATTATCTGGATTGATTCGTCCATATCTAGGTGCTCATGCTGCCGATTTTACCGATTGGGTCTACTGGTCCATGTGGATTATCAATATCATTGCTGAAGCTGTTGCAGCTGCTTCCTTTTTACAGTTGTGGTTCCCCCACATCCCAGCTTGGGTATTTGTTTTTATGTTGGCTGTTTTAACTACTATCATCAATCTTTATTCGGTACGATTATTCGCAGAGACAGAATATTGGCTGGCCTTTGCTAAAATCAGTGTCATTATCCTATTGATCATTTTTGCTGCTTATCTTGTCGGTCAGCAAATGTTGGGTACTGGTGTTTTCCCTACCCTTCAACAATTAACTGATCATGGTGGTTTTACTCCCCACGGTATGAAGGGAATCATCAGTTCTTTGCTTGTAGTTATCTATTCTTACGGCGGTTCTGAGTTGATTGCTATCACAGTAAGCGAAGCAGATGATCCTAAACGTGCGATTCCTAAAGCAATCAAAGGCGTCATGGGAAGAATCATTTCCTTTTACATTATTCCTTTATTTTTGCTTTTGATTATTTTTCCTTGGAATACTTTAGCAGGCACGAACGTTAGTCCTTTTGTGATGGTATTTGAAAAAATGAATATTCCATTTGCGGCAGATATCGTCAATTTCGTGATTGTTCTTGCTCTGTTCTCGTCTATCAATTCAGGTGTATATGCTTCTTCGAGAATTTTGTTCTTCCGCTTGAAAGATCGGAAAGGTTCCTCTAGAAAACTAGCTGTTTTAAACAAGCATCAAGTACCGCAACGTGCTGTGCTGTTTTGTACCAGTGTTCTTTATCTAGGTGTGGCTCTTTCTTATTTTGTCGGTGACAAATTATTTGGCTATCTGGCAGGTTCTCTTTCCTATACAGTATTATTGATCTGGATCATTATCAGTGCTGCGTCCTTTGTACTGACACTAAGGAAAGGAACGTTATGGGACAAAGGAATCAGCTTTTTTGCATTAGCAGTCTTAGGGTTGATTTTCCTTGGTATCCTATTCACGAACTCCATTGGGGTAACTGTATTGACCGGTTTGCTTTACCTGTTCATTTATTTCAGTTATCAAAAAAAGAATGATGCTTTCGTCTTGACGAATGAATGAAACCAATAGAGAATTTTATTCTATTTATATTGAATATCTGGAGCTATTGAAAAAAAGGAGCTGCGACAAAAATTGTTGCAGTTCTTTTTTCCGAATAAACGGTGTTCAAAAACCATCTGTGCAGATTAATTGATTGTTCTCCACGCTCATGACATGATAGAAGAAAGGAATGAAGAAAAAGGAGTTTGTTTTAAATGAAAAAGTATTGGAAGTTTTTGTTGATGATTGGTGTTTCGACGGTAGTCATGTTTGGTATGATGTATTTGAATGTTTATGCGCTTGATCATATCTTCTTCAGTCGCACACGTGTATTCATGGCGCTGATGATGGGTGCAGTCATGGCAGTCATTATGTTGTTGTTCATGTGGAAAATGTATGAAAACAAAAAGATAAATGCTATGATTTTAGCCGCTAGTCTTCTTGTTTTTGCCGGTTCCTTATTTATGGTACGAAGCCAAACAACTGTCAATGATACGGCGTGGATGAAGGCGATGATCCCTCATCACTCTATTGCTATCTTGACAAGTAAACGAGCTGATTTAAAAGATCCTGAAGTAAAAAAATTAGCGGAAGAAATCATTCAGGCACAAGAAGAAGAAATCGACAAAATGAAAAAAATGATCAAAGAAATGGAATGACCATTATCCATCCAAATAAAAAAAGAGGATGTTCCAGAAGTGATCAACTTCAAGAAATAAGAAGAAGCTACTTCTGGAACACCGTGAATCAGAGGTTGTAAAATCAGCGTTCTGACCTGAGTATTAGAGAAACAAATGGCAAAATAGTTCCTCATATTTTGCCATTTTTTGAGCTAATACCGAGGGTCAGCTGATTGAACACCGTTTATCGAGAGGTTGTGAAAAAGTCGCTTAGTTTCGAGTATTAAGAAAAATTTTGTGAAAATGGCTTTCCACATTTTTGCATAAATTTGGCTTAATACCGAGAAACTGGCTTTTGAACACCGTTTACTCGTAAAAGGGAGTGTGACAAGACTTTTGTCACACTCCCTTTTTACATTTTTATTGTTCTAATTGCGCTGTCTTGCTTACTGCTTCTTGCGGTTTCACAAATTTCTTTGAGATCCCCCAACCTGTAAAGGCACTGACCATCGAAAACACAGGTGAAAGCAAACTGAAAAACACGAATGGCAAGTAAGTGAGTGTAGGAATGCCAAATGTACTTGCTACGAAACTTCCGGCGATTCCCCAAGGCACTAAGTAGTTGATTACTGTTCCACCATCTTCTAGTGTTCTCCCTAATACAGTTGGATCAAATCCTGCTTTTTCGTAAGTTTCTTTAAATGCATTACCAGGCAGGATAACAGATAGAAATTGTTCTCCAATAAAGATATTTACTCCGATGCTTGTCATCAATGTTGTAAAAATCAATTTTGGGGTGTTCGTCATCTTTCTTGATACTCGTTCCATAACGGTTGAGATCAACCCAAATTCGATCAACAAACCACCTAATGACAATGTTAGAATAATCAATGACACAGTTGGCATCATGCTTTCGATTCCTCCACGGCTAAGTAGTGAATCGATTTGTTGGTTTCCAGTATTTGAAACAAATCCCGATTCGATGACCCCTGCCAACTTCGTTAAGGAAGTTTGTGGGTTTTGAATAAAGATCATTCCTACTGCTACAGCAATATTCAACAAAATCGTCAAAATTGCCGGTACCTTTTTCCATGCACACAAGAGCATTAAAAATAGAGGAATCAGTGACCAGATCGAAATAGTAAAGTTTGCTTCTAAAATATCAGTCACTTCACGAATAGATGAAAGACTTGCGGCTTTACTTGTGTGTCCTAAAATCATGAATAAAAAGAAAGAAACAACAAATGCCGGAACAGTTGACCACATCATATGCTTGATGTGTTTGAACAAATCGGCATCAACAATAGCTGCTGCTAAATTTGTTGATTCGGATAATGGAGACATCTTGTCTCCAAAAACGGCACCTGAAACAATGGCTCCAACAACAAGGGCTGGATTTAGTCCTAGTGTTGTCCCAATACCGAAAAATGCAATCCCAATCGTTGACATAACAGTAAAGGCACTCCCTACAGCGCTACCTACGATTGCACAAACAACAAATACAGAAGGGACGAACCACTGGACACTAATCAATTTAAATCCAATGACCATGAGGGTTGGAATAATTCCTGCTTGTATCCATACAGCAATCAATGAACCGACTAAAATAAAAATAAAGATTGGAATAATCCCCGGTTTGATGCCATTGATGATCCCTTCGTGCAACCAATCTGTCGGGTATTTTTTTATCACTGCGTACAACATGACCATTCCGATAGCTGCCAAAATCGTGATATTAGGTGAAACCTTTAATCCGACAACGCCAATCGCAATGCCTAAAACAATGACCATCAATACAAGTGTTGCTTCTAAAAAACTTGGTGTTCCTTTTTTTTCCATGATAATCTCTCCTTTTTTAGTTGTTCTTATGTTCTAAAAAAGTTAAGATATCGGATTACTCCGCCACAATTCATCCGCGATTCCTCCTTTATAAAAATAAAAAGACCTGCTTTCAACTAAGGACGAATGACTCCGCGGTACCACCTTAATTAAAAACAGATCTGTTTTTCACTTTCAAACGATTATTCAAATGTATGGACTTTCCATGTAATTCGTCAATTAGGCTTGATCGGTTCACAGCGACCACCGACTTTCTGAACAAAACACCTAACCACTACTGCGTGAAAAGTTGACTTGTATGAAGTTTACCTTCCATAAGATCATTTGTCAATGAAAAAGAAAATATTTTTTCATTTTTCTGAAAATTATTTTTATAACTTTCGCGCACAACTTTATCTTTTTACTAGAAAGTAGCGCCCTCTTGTTTTTTTCTTGCTACTATTTCTTGATGTTCTTGTTTGATTTTTTCTAATAGCTTGGGTTCTCTCAATAAATCTAGAGCTGTATTGGCAAGTAATTCCGCTGCAATCGCAATAGAAGCAAGTCCTTTTTCACTTTTAGCAGCAGCTTTGAATTCTTCTGTATGTCCGGCAATATATGTCTCAGAGATTGCTACAGTAGGCTGTATCGTTGGAATAACTTGGCTAACATTTCCTACATCAGAAGAACCTAGACTTGTTCTTTGTTCCGTTTCTATTTCTTCATCAGGAACCCCTGCTTCTTTTGCATGTTGGAAGAATAAGTCATCAAAAGAAGGCGTGACGATGACATCATCGACTGCATTTTGGAACAATCCAAACTCAAAAGTCGTACCCATGCTTAATGCAGCGCCTCGTACGATATTTTCCACTTTTTCATATACTTTGTCTAATGTTTGTCGATTTCCTGCACGTAAATAGAAACGTCCAGCAGCGTAGTCTGGTATGACGTTGGCCGCCACGCCCCCATCTGTAATGATTCCATGGATATTGACATCTTTTGGCAATTGCAAGCGTAGAGCGTTGATTCCGTTAAACACTTGGATCAAGGCTTCCAAAGCATTTACTCCTTTTTCAGGTGCTGCTGCTGCATGAGAAGCGACACCGTAAAATTTGATATCGACTGGATCATTTGCTAAAGATTCTGTCGTTTTCCCATAACGAAAAGCTGGATGGACACACAATGCTGCATCGACATCCTCAAAAAAACCTTCCCGAACGAAGCTTCCCTTAGCTGATCCATTTTCGCCTCCTTCTTCCCCCGGAGTACCATACACACGGATTTCTCCGCCAATCTCATCAATGAATTGTTTCACTATGCTGGCTGCTAATACGGAGTAAGTACCAAATAAATTATGTCCGCATGCATGACCAATACCTGGTAAAGCATCAAATTCTGCCAAAAAGGCAATTGTCGGACCTGGTTTATTGGAAATATAACGTGCATCAAAGCCTGTTCGGTGCCCAGCTACTTCTTTTTCTACCCAGAACCCTTCTTTTTCCAATTGTTTGATTAAAGCTGCTGAGGAATAAAATTCATAATTACTTACTTCAGGATGGTCGTGGATAGCTAGTGCAAGTGCTTGATATTCTGGTAAACGGTATTGAATCAGATCCTTCAATTGATTTGTTGAGAGTGTGGTTGTCATAAAAATTTCCTCCTATGCTAGTCGTTTTTTCTTATTTTCTCCCGAATGTTTCCCACGCAGGTACGCTTGAACCTTTTGATGTTTTTTCGATTACTTTGGCTGTTTCTTCTGTTTGATAGGCATCTACTATTTTTTGATACGTTTTATTGTCTTCATCTTCTTTTCTTACAACGATGATATTGACATAAGGACGTGCATGCTCATCGACTGGTTCTAAGAAGATTGCATCAGAAGCGGGATTAAATCCAGCATCTACAGCTACACCGCTATTGATGACTGAAATATCTACATCTGACAAAGCACGTGCTGTTTGGGAAGCATCTAACTCAGAAATGTCTAGATTTTTTTTATTCTCGGTAATATCAGAAACGGTAGGCGCTTGGCCTTTTGCCTTGTCCACTTTGATCAATCCAGCAGTTTGCAATAACAGAAGAGCTCTGCCGCCATTCGTGACATCATTAGGGATTGCAACTTTTGCTCCATCTTTGATATCAGCCACATCTTTTAACGTATTGGAATAAATTCCCAACGGTGCATTAACCGTATTCCCAATCGATACTAAATCAGTTCCGTGTTCTTCATTGTAATTGTCTAAAAAGAATTGATGTTGGAAGGAATTCAAATCGATCGATCCATCTGCTAAAGCCGCATTTGGCTGATTGTAATCTGTAAATTTCACATATTCCAAATGGATGTTTTCCTTTTTCAAACGGTCTTTCACATCGTCCCATACATCTGTATCTTCCCCAATGATCCCTAGTTTTACGGTCGTTTCTTTTTTGTCAGTTGTAGCTGCTTTTCCTTGGCTGCATCCTGCCAACCAAATAATTGCTACAAATGTAATGACTGCAAAACGAATAATTTTTTTCATTTTTTCTCCTCCACTTTCAATGTGTGACTTTTTTAATCAGTTGATTACTGATAAATTGACTCAAAAAAACTAAGACCAGAATCAATAATGTAGCGACAATCGTTACATCTGTTTGGAATCGATTATATCCTCTCGATATAGCAAGATTCCCTAATCCTCCGGCACCTACTGCTCCAGCCATGGTAGTCAGTCCGATCACATTGATGATCGTCAACGCTGAGACCCGAATGATACCAGGTAACCCTTCTAACAAATAAACACGTAAAATGATGCCGATTGGGCTCGTGCCCATCGCTTCTGCTGCTTCGATCACCCCAGGATCAACTTCTAGCAGTGCATTCTCGATTTGACGGGCAAAAAACGGGACAACGCCAAAAATCAAAGGGACTAAAGCTGCTTTGGCACCAATCGTCGTTCCAACTAAGAAACGAGTAGTCAAAGCTAAAAGAGAAAGCAAGATAATGAAAGGGATGGAACGAATGATATTGATCAACTTATCAAGTATTTCGAACAGCAGCCTGTTAGCTAGTAATCCATTTGGACGTGTCACTACTAACGTCACACCTAAGATGATTCCGATGATCCCACCAATGAATGCCGTCCAAAAAGACATATATAGTGTTTGCTTTGTCGCTTCGATGAATTCATCCGGAATCAAATAGACATTCGGCAAATATGTTTTAAAAAATTCAGTCATTTTAGTTTCCTCCTTCGATGACTTTGATACGGTTATCTAATTCATTTTTTTGTAAAATAGTTACTTTTACACCAGATTTAATCAAATAATCCAATGCTTTTTGCCGCTGTTTGGTTTCTCCAGCTAAAGTAACGATCAAACTTCCTAAGGGTGTTTCTTGTAATAGCTCTACATTACCGTATAAGATATTCGCTGTTACTTGGTACTTGCTGTAAAGATGAGCGATTAGAGGTTCGTTCGTCTGGTTGCCGATATAACTTAATTCCACCAACCATTTATTTGCAATCTGATCGGCAAAAGCAGCATGGGCACTGATTGTTTCCAATGCTTGGTCAAGGTGTGTCGCTGTCCGAATAAAATCTTTAGTCAATTCTTCTTCAGGATGACTGAAAATCTGGATGCTGCTACCTTTTTCAATGATTTTCCCCGCTTCCATAACCGCTACCTTGTTGCAGATTTCTTTGACAACTTGCATCTCATGAGTGATCAGGACGATTGTTAGACCTAGCTGACGATTTAGTTTTTTTAACAGTGCAAGGATCTGAAGGGTCGTTTTCGGATCAAGTGCACTAGTTGCTTCATCGCATAACAACACTTTAGGTTCATTTGCCAGAGCTCGTGCGATTGCCACTCGTTGTTTTTGCCCCCCCGACAGTTGTTTAGGATACGCAGATGCTTTTTCTTCCAGACCGACAAGTTCCAGTAGTTCATTCACTTTTTGACGACGTTCCTGTTTTGATTTTCCAGAATACTTTAGAGAAAAATCTACGTTGTCAAAAATCGTTCGACTTTCCATTAGATTGAAATGCTGAAAGATCATACCGATGGCCTTTCTTTCTTTTCGCAATTCTTTTGGAGAGAGCTGGCTTAAATTCGTCTGATTGACGATGACTTCTCCTGCTGTTGGTTTCTGCAACAAATTCATTACGCGGACTAACGTACTCTTTCCTGCACCTGAGTAACCGACGATCCCATAAACATCCCCTTTTTCAATCGTTAAATCTACAGAATCTACTGCCTGTATCTCTTTTTCTTTTTGTTTGAAACATACAGAAATATCTCGCAATTCAATCATTAACATTCCTCCTTGTCTATAAAAAAAGCATCCTCAAGAAAATGAAAATAGTCATTTTCTTGAGGACGCCTTTTTGCGTGTTACCACCTCATGTTCAAGCTGTGTTCACACACAACTCCTCTTCAAGTACCATCATACTCTAGCAAGATATCGGTCGCAGCCGTCACCGCCTTACATCTATGCTCGGGATGAATTGCTCGATGGCCATTTTCCAATAGTCGTTCCTTGCTTCTTCTCAGCTACCGAAGCTCTCTGTCAAAGGTTCTTCTATCGTACTTACCATTTCAATGCAAATAATATTCAAAAAAAAAATCCTTTTACTAACATAAACTATGTCAGTAAAAGGACGACGTATCGTGGTACCACCTTTTTTCGGAAGTTTCCTTCCCTCAAGCCCAACATCTCAAAAAGAGAGATTGGCGTTCGTTTTAACGGTCGAACATTTCCGAATTTGCCTACTTATCGACAAATTATTCTCCAAGGCCATTTTTCAGCTTTTCTTACTTGACTCTTCTCACCAGCCAGAGCCTCTCTGCAAAGTTTCCAAGCTTACTTTCCTTCTCAACGAAATCAATATTTTGTTGTTGGGATTAATCTACAGGAGGAAAACTGAAAAGTCAAGCATGAAATCCAAATTATTTTTTCTATATTTATTTTTCTGTTTTTTTATCTAATATTTCAATAACAGTTCGAAGATCTTTTCCTTCCGCAAGAAGGTTCAATTTTTCCTTCTCTTCGACGCTATAATTTCGAACAAAACTGGAATCGGGTATCAAAACAACGCCTAGTCCTGCACGTGAAGCGGCTGTCGCTCCTACTAAAGAATCTTCCACTGCAAAAGCTGAAAGAGCTTCTAATCCTGTTCGTTCCAAAGCTGTCAGATAAGGGACTGGTGAAGGCTTGTTCTCCGATACTTCATCTCCGAACGTAAACGTATCAAAGTAATCGGCTAATTGAAAGTGATCCAAGATATCTGTTGCTCTTTTCGTAACAGTTGTCGTAGCAATCCCTAGTTTCATATGACGTTCTTTTAAGTCTGTCAATATTTCTTTTGCGTAGGGTTTCAATTGGATAGCTCCACTTGTCAGCTGTTGATAAAAATATTCTTCACGCTTTGCTCGGACTTCCTGCACTTTTTCAGGACTGCCTGCTGCCTGCACTAAAATATCAAAACTTTGTTTCCAGTTTTTTCCGCCCCAAGCGTCAACGATTTCTTTCGGGATATGAATATCAAATTGCTGGAATCCCCAAAGCCAACCATCCCGATACGTTCTTTCCGTATCCACTAACAAACCATCTAAATCAAATATTGCACCTTTCATCTATACATTAATCCTTTCCAAAACAATACACCTAGTTTAGCATGATTGATCCAAAATGAACAGAAGCATAGAGCCCAGCCGCATCACTTATAAGAGTTCTTGGAATCGACGGATATAGATTTTCTTCACAGCTGTCACAAGCGCCAGATAAGCGACGACTGTTACAAGCAGCCATAACCAGTAATTGCCAGGGAGCGGCATCAAGCCTAACTCAGCACCAAATCCTGTGAATGGAAGGACTGAACCGACAATGATTCCTAATGTAGTGATAACCAGCATGGCAAATGTTGCATTGCTTTGGATAAATGGTATTTTCGGTGTACGCAATGCATGGAGTACTAATGTTTGTGTCCACAGGGATTCGACAAACCATCCTGCATGGAATAATGCGATAAAAATCACTTGTTGTGAGCTATCCAATGTATGGAAACTTCCACCAACTACAGCAGGACAAATAACAAAATACATCAACAAGTAAGTAGTAATATCAAAAATCGAACTTGTTGGACCAAAATAAACCATGAATTTTCCAATACTAGATGCATTCCATTTCTTTGGCTCATCCAAATATTCTTTATCCATCCGATCCCATGGTAAGGAAATGCAAGAAACGTCATAGATCAGATTCAAAAATAGAAGTTGCAAAGGCAACATTGGTAAAAATGGTAAGAACGTACTGGCAATCAGTACGGAAAACATATTGCCAAAATTAGAACTTGCTGTTGCCTTGATATATTTCATGATGTTTCCAAAAGTTTCTCTTCCAGAAAGAAGGCCTCTTTCCAAAATCGTCAAATCTTTTTCTAAAAGGATCACGTCTGCTGATTCTTTTGCGATATCCACAGCTGTATCCACGGAAATACCGATATCAGCCACTTTCATTGCTGGAGCATCATTGATACCATCTCCTAAAAATCCGACAGTATGCCCATTTTTACGTAAAGCTGTCGTCAATCGTGCTTTTTGCTGAGGATTTAATTTTACGAATACTTCGTGTTCTTCAGCTACTTGCGCTAATTCATGATCATTCATTTCCGAGATTTTCTCACCAGTAATCAATTCATTGATTTCTAGGCCTACTTGACGACACACAGACCGTGTGACTAATTCATTGTCCCCAGTCAGAACTTTTACAGCTACACCATGTTCTTTTAAAGCTTTCAACGCTTGTTTTGTTGTTTCTTTTGGTGGATCAAGGAAAGCAAGATAACCAATCAGAACCATGTCTGACTCATCTTTGACTGAAAATTCTCCAACAACGCTTGGATTGGTCTTTTGTGCGACACCAATCACTCGCAAGCCGTCTTCATTAAGTGATTGTACTTTTGCAAGCACCGCTTCTTTTCGTTCTTTTGTTAATGGTGCGACAGTACCACCAAGATCAATAAATTTAGAAATGTTCAACATTTCTTCAATCGCGCCTTTTGTGATCATCTGTGTTTTGCCAGCCGGATCAGCGACTACAACACTCATACGGCGACGTTCAAAATCAAAAGGAATTTCATCTACTTTTTGATAATTGATTGTATCTGTATCTAAAGTTTCTGCTGCTTCATCAATGATAGCCACATCTAACAAATTTTTCAGCCCTGTTTGATAGTAGCTGTTTAGATAAGCATGGCGCAAAACACGATCATCTTCATTTCCTTCACAATCCATATGATATTCAAGAATGATTTTGTCTTGTGTCAATGTTCCCGTTTTATCCGTACATAACACATCGATCGCACCAAAATTCTGGATAGCATTTAAATTTTTGATGACTGTTCCTTTTTTGGCCATCACACTTGCTCCTTTGACCAAATTCGTCGTAACGATCATTGGAAGCATTTCAGGCGTTAAACCAACTGCCACAGATAATCCAAAAAGAAAAGCTTCTAACCAATCTCCTTTTGTAAGCCCATTGATAACGATAACTGCTGGAGCCATCAATGACATAAATTTGATCAGCAGCATGGATGTTTTGTGGATGCCTAATTCAAAACTTGATTGGATGGTTTTTTCAGATAGCGTTTCTGCTACATGCCCAAATAGTGTGTCATTTCCGACAGAAACAATGATTCCTTCCGCGCTTCCACTGATGACATTGCTTCCCATAAAGACAAGATTTTCATAACTTGTTTCACTTTGCTGATCGTCTTCACATACTTTCGCATGCTTTTCTACTGGATAGCTTTCCCCTGTCAATGCTGCTTGAGAAATGAATAGATCCTTTGCGGACAATAAACGCATATCCGCTGGTATCATATCTCCTGCTGAAAGCCGAACAAGATCTCCACAGACGATTTCTTCCATAGGAATCTCTGTATACTCGCCATTTCGTTTGACAGCTGCCGTTACTTTCACAAGTGATTTCAGTTTTTCAGCTGCTTGATTAGAACGCACAGACTGGATCAACGTCATCGTCCCACTGACGATAACCATAGTGAAGATAATGGCTACACCAAAGAGATCTTTATCTCCTGGAGCGGCTAATACGTATTCCGTAATGAATGAAATAATTCCTAATGCAATCAACACTAATGTAAAGGGTGTGATGTATGCTTTCAATATTTCTATAATGAATGGTGTTTTTTTTCCATATGAAATCGCATTTTCACCATAAGTTTCTCTTGAACGCTCGATTTGTTCTTCTGACAATCCATTTGGTGATGCATGGAACAATTCAAATAATTCTTGCTTCGTTTTTCCAGCAAAAGCTGCATAGATTTTTTGTGTATCTTTCTTTTTTTCCATCTCGATCTCTCCTTTGTGTCCAAAAGACAGCTGTTCTCGCTGTTTTTGGTCTTTTGCTATTCATCGGATCGATAGAGAAAATGCTGAAAGGGGCTGAGAACAGATAGATAATAGCCCTGGCCTTTCCTCTAAATCCTTGTTTTTCGAATGACTGTCATCCATTTGTTCTCATCTCCTTTACTAAGTAATTTTAATTCATGACTTCCAATCATTTTTCGAATAGTTATTTTCCCAACTCGCTCACCTCCCTTTTTGTTTTTTCACCTATGGGATTTGCGGCAACAAAAAAACCTCTCGCCAAATACTCAGCGAAAGGTTTGAAAAAGCAAATCAAAAAAAGCTTCTCAGATCTCATCGTTGAGTTTTGACACTGTACAACGTAAAAAGCAGATATCTGCTTTTAGCTACCTTATGAAAAGCCTTATCTCGACAATTCCTGTTCTACCCATTGGCGTCTCTCGACGTTTTTGGGCAGTAGCCTATGTTTGTATAGGAGCCTCACCTAACAAATCCTATTCGGTTTTCCCTCGTTAATATAACAACTAAAAAAGAGGATGTCAAATCAATTTTCCATGTTTTTCATACTTTTTAAAATACACGCGTTATATTTCCTGTCTCACGCAGTTTTATTTGTCTCATTTTCCACCTCCCGCTATAATAGAATTATAGTAGGAAACGAGGTGCTGTTATGGAACGAACACTTGTTATTATCAAGCCAGACGGCGTAAGACGCCATTTGGTTGGAAGCATCATCCAACGTTTTGAAGCAAAGGGACTGGCCATTGCTGAAATGAAATTTGCAACGATGACACCTGAACTAGCAAAAGAACATTATCAGCACTTGACTGAACGTAGTTTTTTTGATGAGCTTATCGATTACATGACCTCTAGTCCGGTCGTTTATCTTGTGCTGGTCGGCGAGGAAGTGATCGATATCGTCCGTAAGATGGTCGGAGCAACAAAAGCGGCGGATGCCGTTCCAGGTACGATCCGAGGAGATTATGCACTGCCGGGGACTGAAAACATCATCCATGCTTCTGATTCCCGTGATGCTGCAACAAAAGAGATCGCCCGCTTTTTCCCGCCATTCGATACAAACAAACCGTCTGAAAAAGCGGCGAAGTGATACAAATCCTAAACTGTTGGTCTAACTGCTGGGTTTAGCAATGGCCAGCAGTTTTTTCTCTAAAGAATTCCTTTGATTCTTCCCTAATGTATATTCGATCACTGCGAAAAACTCTTGGTGATTTTCCGATTTTTCTTCCCCTAAAGCAGCAGAAATCAGTCGTTGGTAATAATCCGCCATCAATGTTTCATAAATCACTGTACTTCTTTCTTTATGCGCTAAACTCCGTTTCATATCTTCATTCACGCTACGTGCCTTTTTTAAGCGACCATTTTCTATATAAAACAAAGTCAAGTTCGTCAAAAAAGTAAAGAGATACTGCTCGTGATTATTCAGTTGCGCGATCCGTCGCATTCTTTTTTTGATTTTCAAATAATTATTCTCAATAAAACGATCACTGAATATCCAAGGAAAATCTGCTAGAATAGATACTTCAAATTGCCCATACTCTGGTACTTGCATCAAATATTCTTCAATGATACGACATTCATAACGCAAAAATTCAAATTCCGTCTCAGATACTTCTGTTTTTTTGGACATGTGCAGATTCAAAACCAAATAGTACAGATCTTCTGTTTTCTTATAGTGCCTGCGGTTATTAGCAATTTCTTTGTAAGGATCAAAGCTGTCTTCTTGAATCCGATCTAGCATTCGTCTTTTTTTCTTTAATTTTTTTGGCTCATCAAGCTGATTTCGTATCCATTCATATTCGGCAAGTGTCATGTTCATTCGCTCTAAAAATGATTTCAATGTTCCAAACGATACTTTTTTCACTGAATTTGTCTCGATCCCGACTAGCGAAGTTTTAGAACAGATTCCTTCCGCTAATTGGGTCTGTGTCAGCTTTTTGTTGACTCGAAGCTTCTTAATCAATTCTCCATCATACATAATAGTTCTCCTTTTTTAATTGAAATTAACCTTTGGCTTTTCCAGAATGCTTGCCAATAAGAGGAATGATTATTTCAATTTAAATTTTCCGCATTCAATAAATAGATACGTTAAAAATAAAAAATACACGAAAAAAATAAAAAAATGTTTTTCTCATAAAAAATACCAACCTTCAAGCATGAGACTGCTGTCTAATCCCTGAAGGTTGGTTTGATTGTTTATTGATCATTTTTTTGCTGCTCCGCATTGGTTCCTGTTACTGGATATAGGATAGTCGTTGTTTTATTGCCGTTTTTTGAAAAGACACTGGTCGAATGTTCACCTTTTTGCTTTTCGATTGCTTCATTACGTTCCGCTTCGTTTTTATAGTCATATTTTTTCGGATCAATCGTCTCAAATCCGTTTGGCACATAAAACCGCAAGAGATTTTCCTGATTCAGCTTATCTGAAAGACTTAACGCAGTCTTGACTTTTTCCTGATCTTTGGAGATTTCCTCGTCGATTCCTGCTGCTTTCGTATCGATGATTTCTCCTGTCTGATTATTGTAAGCTTTTCCTCCTAAGACGGTATATTTGGGTGTCACGAAGTTCCCATTTCGAAAAGCAACTACTTGATCGTGCTGAGAAGATAATAAGTCTGTACCAAAATGAAGATAATCTTTATCATCGATTCCCAATAGATGTAGTAATGTCGGCAAAACATCGATTTCTCCACCGTATTCATGATTGACTGTCCCTTTAGTGTAACCAGGCATATGGATCATCAATGGCACTCGTTGCATCTGTGCGTTGTCAAATTCATCCCATGTATCTGGATCTTTACCAAGAGCACTTGCTAAATCTTTATTATCTGTATTCGAGATCCCAAAATGATCCCCGTAAATCACAAAGATTGAATTTTGGTAAATACCAGATTTTTTCAAATACGTAAAAAATTGTTCCAATGATTGATCCAGATAATGGGCCGTTCGAACATAATTATCTACTGTGCTATTGCCAGTATTCAAAGATGGAAAGTCGAAATTCTTGTCATCCGTATAATAAGGCGTGTGGTTGGTTACGGAAAGAAATTTCGTGTAAAACGGCTGTTGTAGATGTTCAAGATATTGGGCAGATTCTCTGAATAAATCTTTATCTAATATCCCATAACCTAACGTTTCATCGGATTCATCAAAATAAGATCGATCAAAGAAATTGTCATACCCTAAATTTTTATATACATGATCTCTATTCCAGAAACTAGCTACATTCCCATGGAAAACGGCACTTGTATAGCCTTCTGTTTGACCAAGGATCGCTGGTGCTGCTTGAAAGACATTATCTGACCCAAGTTCTGTGAATAATGAGCCTTGAGGTAAACCAAATGTGCCAGTTTCCAACATGTTTTCAGCATCACTTGTCTTTCCCTGTCCTACTTCATGAAAGAAATTGTCAAAACTGATCGTTGCTTGATTCTGGAAAATACTATTTAAAAACGGCGTGACTTCTTGTCCGTCTACCTTCATATTGATCAAAAACTGTTGAAAACTTTCTAAATGAAGAACAATCACATTTTTTCCTTTAGCAATCCCAAATGTTTCAGGATTTGGCTCTGCATAATGTTTCTTTGTATAGTCTAAAACTTCATCAATTCCATTACTGCTTGCATGCGCGCGAACACTGCTAGTCATTCCTGTTTTGATTCCGTCATAAATAGTGTACGCATCGATTCCTAGATATTTGACAATATAGGAACGGTCAAATGTCCGCTGTAGCAATTGGGGACGGTTGGCTTCGCTCAACGCTAAATTTCCTGAAAAAATCAATCCTGAAAGACAGGTAACAGCGATAGCCATCGGTTTGCTGACAGGGTTGCTTTTGATAGGTATTTTCTTGACCTTCAACCAAACCAGTAGCCCAATGAACACAGCGATATCCAACCAATAGATGACATCATGGGGTTTAATCAAAGAAAAGGAGCTTCCAGACAACCCTTGTGACACTTTCGAAAAGCCTAACACAGATTTGACTGTAATGAAATCTGTGAATTCCCGATAAAAAATAATATTCAAGTACAACAAAAGCGTATTTAAAATATCAATGATCAAAAGAATGGCTAACGCTGGCTTTGGCTTTTTAATGTACAAAGAAAGGCCAAAAAACAATAAGGTAGTCGCAATTGGGTTGATCCACAAGATAAAGTACTGGATCGTACCTTCCACACCTAATGAAAAATCTGCATAGTAGGCAATGATCGTCTTCAGCCAGAAAAAGAAAACAGCTGTCAAAACGATTGCTAAACGATTTTGGCACAATTTTTTAAGTTGTGTCACGTATATCACTTCTCTCTATTCACATTTTTTCTTATTTTGCTCCTGAAAAATGAAAATTTCCTAAAAAAGTTGTTATCTTAAGATTTTTTTATTCTTTCTAAAGATTATTCCATCCATTTTTCACAGCATAAAATTGCTGTGGTGTAAGCGGTTAAACTATTAAGGAGATAAAAATCTTGTGGTGACCGATTTACTCTATAGTATTCAAAAGTAGTTTCTCGGTATTCGTACAAAAAAACATACTAAGATTAGAGGGGAACATCATTGACGAATGATGTTCTCCTCTATTT
>OBXV01000172.1_pt1 | contig 69951 bp, 63 predicted proteins | sample 1495451 | NCBI WGS metagenome assembly OBXV01 (sample SAMEA2580178, study PRJEB22360) | human gut metagenome | biome: human gut; feature: human-associated habitat; material: faeces | place: Denmark | collected 2008/2010 | reverse complement strand
GAAGAGGAAGCGGCATCCGTTTGATATAGCAATTATTTAATATTCGTTATACTAGGTGGAAACGGAAATGCAGCAGGAAATTCAGCAATGGACAAAAATACTGCTGATTATAGAGCGGGTATTACATGGGATGGAAATACAGATAGTTGTTATATTTTCCTGTGGGATTCTACAGAGAATGGATGGAAAAAGAGAAATGTTAAAGATTCAGAGAATAGTAATTTTATTTATTTTGAATCAAAACTGGGCAAAGGCTTAAATGTTAGCATATACTACTCTTATTTAAAAGAGGTACCTTCAGATTATAAACTTTATATTGATGATTATGAGATAGAAGTAGATTGGAGAGAATTGTTAGAAAACAGGTGATAAATAGTAATCAGGAGGCGGTTCCCCTGCCGCTTCCTTTTCTATACCCTTTTTTAAGGGGATTTCATGAGAAATGGAGGAAAGCAAGCATGAAATACAAGATTTTTACAGTAATTGCCCTTCTAGGCAGTACGGTAGCGGAACTGTTTGGAGGCTGGGATACCGCGTTAAAGACATTATTGATCTTCATGGTTTTGGACTGGCTTACAGGCGGAATCATACTTCCGGCTGTGTTCCGTAAAAGTCCGAAATCGCCTAACGGAGCGTTGGAGAGCAGAGCCGGATGGAAAGGGCTTTGCAGGAAAGGAATGACTTTATTGTATGTCCTGATCGCAGCCCGTCTGGATATGGTTCTGGGAGTGGAATACATAAGAAATGCAGTGTGCATCGGATTTATTGCAAATGAGGTACTTTCTATTGTGGAGAATGCAGGGATGATGGGAGTTCCTATGCCTTCCATGATAAAAAAGGCAGTAGATATATTAAAGGACACAGCAGAAAGTGGAGTGAGGTAGTATGGAGGATATACCGAAGCTATAAAATCTGACAGAGGCATAGAAGGTAATTGGGAAAAGCAGAAAAAGAGATATCAGAACAAAAATTTTATAAATAAATATAGTTCAGTCCGTTTTATTGGGTTGACACAAACATATGTTTCTTATAGAATATATACAAACAAATGTTCGTATATCAGGAAGGAGGCTATGGTTTATATTTTACTTTACAGAAGAAAAATCTGAAGGGGGTAACAGTTGATGCAGAAGGAATTTAATCAGCAGAGAATTGAAATGGGAGAAAGGATCCGAAAATTGCGGAAACGCTGTGATTTTTGTCAGGAATCTCTTGCAGAAGCTATGGACGTGTCAACGATGACGATTTCACGGATTGAGAACGGGATAACAAAAATGGACGTGGAATTTTTAATGAGATTATCCAGAGTTCTGGAAGTTCCGGTAAATGTGATTCTGGGGTTGGAAGATGATAAGGACTGGAGATTCAGATATTTATGATGTGAGAGAAAACGGTTGAAAATTCAGCCGTTTTCTTTATAAAAAAGGATATAAAGGTATTGGAATAACATGGTTACTTTTATTGACGGGGCTGTAAATATAGTGGTAAGCTGTATTTAGCATAGTTGGGATAAGCTTTTAGTAGCAGCGGTATTTTGGATGTAGTATTGCTTCTTTGTAATCAGATCAGTGTTGTTTCATCCAGCAGAAGCTTTTTGTCTTATTTTCATATCGTTTTAAAAAGAACAGGCGGTGCAGAGTCAGGGAGAATAGTAGTGGAGAAGGGGGGGATTGAATGAAGAAAATCAATGAAAATAAGTTTTGGCAGGAGCTTGTTAGTGAATTTTATACACAGGGTCAATTTAATCAGGAATCCTATAATTGTCTGAATGCTTTTCTTGAGTGTCCTGAGATTATAGCAATTCAACAGACAAAAGACTTAGATGAGGATGAATGTAACAGACGAAAAAATAAAATCTTTGAGTTGCTGGATGTTCAGAAGCAGTGTGACAAGAAGAGAAAATACAGAGCAGGCAACAACTCACCAGGACATAGTCAGGTAGAACAATATGATGAAAAACAGGAAAAATATATTTCAGAGTTTATGAAAAAGTGTGCCGTATATTTGATTTTACAGAAAATGTGTCAGGATATTGGTGGTGCGTTGTTTAGGATTCAGGATACTCAGGTGAAATATGATAGATATGGGCAATATAGAAATACAGATTTGGGAGTGCATACGCCGAGTCCTGTAATTGATCTGATTGTAGGTAATATGAAAAGAGGCGAGCTTTATAAAAGAAAGCCCATAAAAATGGATCATGTGTTTAGATTTAAGTACAGAGAAGACGGAAATCTGATTTCTGCATTTTTGTATTTGAAAGAAAAGCCCCGATATTTTTGTTCAGTATTATATTTTGGTAGATATATTTTTTATTTGAAATATTCAGTTGTAGGGATGTTGGAAGAAGATATCAGCTTTTTATCGTATTTGTACATTATAAAATATGAAAAAAATAAACCGGAATATTTGGAAAAAGTAAACTGTATATCAGATTCAATGATTGCTTCTATTGAAAGAGAACATTATATTTATAAAGATAATTTTTTGAATAAATGGGTGTGGGAGCGGTATCTTTTTCCGGAGAAAGGATTGGGAATAGAAGAAGGAAAATTTTGCCAGAATTTGTTTACAATAGAATATGATAAAAATGGATGTATATATGGATATACTTTAGGCCAGGATTTGGATCAAAAGAAAATGATAAGTAGCCAAAATATATGTCATATCCAGCGGGGAAAATGCTCAGATACAGGGAAAAATGCTATGAGGTGGAAATACCCTCCAAATTATTTTGACTGAAGATCAGAGGAATTATTCTATATAAACAGCTTTGTATGGGGTATGGAGTTTGTAAATATTTGATATCTATATAGAGGGAATATCTCATATTTATGGGGGAAAGTGAATGAAGTCTGTAGTAAAGCGCAGAAAAACAGTGAAGCATTATAAAATGGTTATTAGGGATGTTGTTGATACTTTAAAGGAATATATTATATTTCTTTTGATGCTTGTGATTTTACTTGTATTTTATGTAATGCGGGGAAGTTGGGGAGGACATCTGGGACTTTTTTTGGATGTTGTTTTTTTACCTGTGGTATTGGTTGGTAATTGGGGATATGAATTTCGTATGTCACAGGCCAATGAGTTTGGACGTGATAGGTATAAAGCATCATGGGTCGCCCTGCGGGAGGATTCGTCAAATCCTTTGTATGTAAAAGGATGTTTTCGGAAGAATTATAAAAGGAATCCTAACAGCAAAATGGCAAAGCTGAAAGGTTATTATTTTTGCCAGATTATTGCAATGATTCAAATGCCTGTAATGATAATAAGGAGTATATATATTATTGTTATTTTTACCAAATTGGAAAATGTGGGAAGGTATTATTCTGTTATATGGCCTGATCTTATGATTTTTTCTTCGCTAGTGATTAGCAGGATTTTGTGGTTGGCATTTTATATATACTATAACGGAATTATTAACGCTGAGAGAAAAAAGAACCAAGGTGCATTTTTTAAAGAAAAAGCAATGTGCAGAAAATGCCTCCGCAATGATAATTATGGAATATTTTTTTATAAAAGATTCTCGGAATATTTTAAAATATTTGGTGAAACTGAGGTGGCTTTTCAGGAAAGATTTCATGGTACGGAATATTTGCTGCTAGGAACAGGCGGGAATATGGGGAATAACATAAAACTGGACGCAGCAGAAGACCGTGAAAATAATAATGTACAAATACTTGTTCAAATGTACCAGCACCGTTTAAAAAAAGAGCACATTGAAATGATGAACCAGCTTGTCCGTAAAAAAGTTCACTATGCTTCCAAAAGAACTTTGCCATTAGGATTTCCTTGTGTAACATATTTTATTTATGTAGAAGAAAAATCGCAAGTTTTTGAAGAGATATTTTGTGGCGAGATTCATCAGCGCAACAGTTTCTTTGTCCTTCCTGTTGGGGTGGTTTTAAAGGAAGAAAAAATGTATATTCCCGGAATGCAGAAGGGATTTGGATATAAGGAATATGAAAGAATGAAAGAAAATATTTTTGAGATTCTGTCACAAACAGATCCCCAGAAAGACAGAATCATGTTGCCTTGTGGCTGGGCACATACATATAGAAAGAAAAGAAATGCTAAAAAATTGTAAAGTGAATATCAATTTCCAAGGAGGCGGTTCCCCTGCCGCTTCCTTGCTTGAACTTTTAGACAGTATGATAGTTATTGGGCATCGGGGAAAAATTCCCTGACTGCTCAACGGGGTACTCATGAAATTCTTGGAACTAAGCCAAAAAGAGAAAAGGGAGTTCGTTATGTGTTTATTTATGATCAAATAGTCTGTATGTAATAAAATAGTACTTATATTTATAATGGAGATTCGGTGCGTCAGGATGATATAGGTAACATTCATTATGGTTATGTGGGGCGTGAATTGTTTGGAGCAATAACCTTAGTGTTAGGTGGCGGATTATATCAGATTAAGACAGATTTTCCGGATATTCAATGGAATCATTTTTATGCAGCGTTTGATGATCCGCAAGACCAGTTAATGGTTTTATATGGAACTGTTTTGTGGGATAGAGATAATAGAGATTGGTTTTAATAAGAAATAGTAGCTTACCTGCATCGAAGCTTCTATGAAGGTAGATTAAGAGGGAAAAGTTTGAAACAAAGAAATAGTGATTAGTAAAAAGAAACCTGTATAGTAAACCATCATGTGGGTGGATTCAAAAAGTAAATATAGACACAATACCTAATCAGAAATTGGGGATAATATTATCTTCGATGGTATACCCACGTTACTATAGTGAATTAAGAGTCTGTGAAGTAGTCGATATTTTTGATTCATTTTCAGGATGTGATTTAAGAAAACCCTCAGTTGTATATGGTTTATACAGCTGAGGGTATGTGCCAGATAGCAGTTCAGGAGTATACGGCAGATTATAAGGATGGTTTTCTTACGACCATGGTGTGCTTTTATACACTTGTAACGGTCAGATTTATTTTTTTGTTGGGGCTTCGTGTATATTGTTTGAGAAAGAGTAATCGAAAGATTATCATTCTCTAAGATATTTAAAACAGAAATCCAGTACTTGCCGGTAGAGTCCATGCAAACGTCAGTACAGCGAAATTTTGTAAGACTGTCAGACAGTTCCTGCAATCCTTTTGTAAAGGAAAAGAAATGAGTTAGCTTGTATTTAGTATGGCTATTGGAAGTAGATTAGGAAGTGAGAGTCGGACAAAGGGGTTTATTCTCCTCATAGGTGCCTTTCGCAGAAAGACGGGGTATATATATGAAAAATAATAAATTTATTAGGTTCAGTTTTTGGTTTATAGTAGGACACTTTATTTATATGTGGCATTCAGATTATATTGTACAAAAGTTCTTTATATTAGGTTTACTGCTGTTTCTGATTTGCTTGATTATGAGTTTGGGATTAATATTTATGCTTTTTAGAAGAATGTTTGTAAAACAGTACAATATTTTGCAAAAGTTTATTTTACTTGTGGCTTTAGGGTATTTTATTTGGTGGTTAAATGGAGGAATTGATGATTTAAAGTATCAAGTATACAAAGAAAAACGAGAAGAAGTAGTGAAAATGATTTTAGAAGGAGAAATTAAAAAAGAAGTGAGTTCTAAGTTAATTGATTTGCCCGAGAAGTATAAAATAATTTCCAGTGGCGGTGATATTTTATACTTGGAAAGTCCTTTGAGTGATAGCGTTTTTGGATTTTGGGAAACCAGAGGGATTGTTAGTAGCGGATCTACAATGTATATATATAGTTGTCAGGAAGAGAACCAATTAAAAAAGATAATAAGGAATAATTTATATTATGAACAAATAGAGATTAAGCAACTCGATCCATTATGGTATTATGTAAAATTACAGTAATTTTTATAAAATCAATTAAGGAGGCGGTTTATCCTGCCGCTTCCTTTTCTATACCTTTTTTAAGGGGATTTCATGAGAAATGGAGGAAAGCAAGCATGAAATATAAGATTTTTACAGTAATTGCCTTTCTAGGCAGTACGGTAGCGGAACTGTTTGGAGGCTGGGATACCGCGTTAAAGACATTATTGATCTTCATGGTTTTGGACTGGCTTACAGGCGGAATCATACTTCCGGCTGTGTTCCGTAAAAGTCCGAAATCGCCTAACGGAGCGTTGGAGAGCAGAGCCGGATGGAAAGGGCTTTGCAGGAAAGGAATGACTTTATTGTATGTCCTGATCGCAGCCCGTCTGGATATGGTTCTGGGAGTGGAATACATAAGAAATGCAGTGTGCATCGGATTTATTGCAAATGAGGTACTTTCTATTGTGGAGAATGCAGGGATGATGGGAGTTCCTATGCCTTCCATGATAAAAAAGGCAGTAGATATATTAAAGGACACAGCAGAAAGTGGAGCGAGGTAGTATGGAGGATATAGAGGTATTAGAATAACATGGTTACTTTTATTGACGGGGCTGGAAATATAGTAGTAAGCTGTATTTAGTATAGTCAGGCAGAAAAATATGATGAAAAAATATATTTCAGAGTTTATGAAAAAGTGTGCAGTATATCTGATTTTACAGAAAATGTGTCAGGATATTGGTGGTGAGTTGTTTCGGATTCAGGATACTCAGATGAAATATGATAGATATGGGAAATATAGGAATGCAGATTTGGGAGCACATACACCGAGTCCTGTAATTGACCTGCTTGTAGGTAATATGAAAAGAGGTGAGTTTTATAAAAGAAAGCCTATAAAAATGGATCGTGTGTTTAGATTTAAGTACAGAGAATACGGAAATCTGACTTCTGCATTTTTGTACCTGAAAGAAAAGCCTCGATATTTTTTTCAGTATTATATTTTGGAAGATATGTTTTTTCGTAATAAATTATAGAAAGGAAAGGGTGTATGAAAAGAAAAGATAATAAAAAAAGGGTATTTGAGATGGATACAAATAGTTTGTTTTCTTTTATCCTAATTATAAGTATCATTGGTGCATTTTTATGTATAACTGGTTTTATTGGAACAAATATGATTAGTAAGAGGATGTCATATAATTATTTAAGTATTATTCTGATTATCTCAGTTAATTGGCGTCCAGCTCGTAATAGTAACATACCAGGATTTTCTGGTATGAATGCACAGATTGCAGAAAGAGAAGACAAGTCTAATCCATTATTTCAGTATGGGTATATAGCACAACACAGAAAAAGAAAATGGATGTCGAATTTAAAAGGCTTTTACGTTTTACAAGTTCAGGCTTTAATAAAAATTTTAGCTTTAATTATATTATCTTTGGTTACGGCTGTGCATTGGGTCTGTTTTAATCAAATGTATATATCAAAATTGTTAGTATTTTGTTATGTAATTATATATGCATGGATGATACTAGGAGCGGTTTTTCGGTGTTTTGTAAGCTGGAAATATAATAATATTTTAAATCGAAGTAGAAAACAACTTTATAAGTTATTTATTGATGGTGAAATATTTCAGACATCTAAAAAACATTCAGAAAAAATAGAAATTATAAAAACTTTTTTGAGGGATAAAGATTTAATGGAAATAGCTAGTTGGGCGTTTATGGATTATTATGAGTTAGTAGTGGAAACAAAAGAGAGACTTTTAGATGACATACATAATAAAATATCTATACATATTTATGAAGATAGAAAAAACTACAAAACTCAGATATTAGTACAGCTTTGTGTTTCAGAGCTTACAGAGAGGCACATAAAACTATTGAAAGAAGAGTTAAAAAAATTTGTAAAAAAGCATATAGATAGACTTCCTGTAGTGCCAATATGTATAACGAACATTTTTTATGTGGATAAGCTATCACCATTTTTAATAGATATGATAACTCAGCAGAATAGTCAGAGTGAATCTGTTTGTGTTTTGACAGCTGGAATTGTATTAAAAGAACAAAAAATATACATTTCTAAAAGCGGGGAGAATCAGGAAACAGAAAATTATCAAAGAATGAGAAATGTTTTTGAGGAGGTTATAGATAAGTTTACCGTAGATGAAGAAGAGATTTGTTTATGACAAATATAAGAAGATGAAATCCCCAATTTTTGATAGGTTTGAAGAGTTTTCATTTATGTATGTTGTAATGGTAAAGTCTAAAGAAAAGCTGAGAAAGAGGTCGAGGAAATAAAAAAAGGGAGAGGGAATGGTTCAGAATTTAGGGGACAAAAGAATTGGATTTCCAAAGGTTCGAAACGATAGTTCTTTTATGGAAACACAGAGGTAAACTATACTTATGACAGCTGGAGTAAGATTTTAAGTATTACCGGAAGCCTCGGGGAAAATATATAAGCATACTGCGAATCCGGCTAATCTTGTGGATTACAGTGGATGTTTTGCGGCTTCAATAGGCGCTTTGTTAGCTGGTACGGTAAAAAAATTTGTAGTAACAGTAGCTAAAAAAGTAGCATCAGCAGTTGCGGGATTTGTTGCAGGATTTGTGGCACATAAAGCTATAGATTTCGTAGGGTCAATTGATTTTTTTGCTTCGAAAGAAAAAGAAGAAGTCAAGATAGACGCAGACGCTATACTGCGGTCTAAGAAGCAGAGGAAAGATTTTCCAATTTATAGATACGGTGGAACAAACCCAGGTAATTTAACTCCAAAAGAGACGGATTGGGACACAGGGCTTTCGTTTTCAACAATTCCCCCACGACCTGGACGTGCAGCAGCAGTTACAACCATAAACAAGTTGAACGCAACAGGAGTGGTATTTGCTGAGCAAGATGGTCCAACTCATGTGACAGTTCTTCCAAGAGGAGCAACTGTAGAAGCTTGGACAAAAATGGGTACAAATTCTATCTGGACTCAGGCAGTAAAAAGTGTAGTTGTAAAATGGGATGGAGGACATTGATATGACAGTAGATATTGACACTTTATTTGAAATGTTGGATGAGAGAAAACCTATAGAGCTTCAGGAAGAGGCTATCAGGGAAGCGAGAAAGATAAAATCCTTATCGATATTCATGCAGCCTATAGAATATAAATTGTCGTGGAAAAATTGTGCAAAAGTAATATGTGAAAAAACGGATGAAGAATTAAATAGTTACAAATATGAGATGTTGGAGTGGCTACGGGATCTTAATTGGCCGGGAGCATTTTTGATCATGGAAAGACTGGAAAAAATGAATCCTCAGTTGTTGTTGAACGCTACCATTTATGCAGTAAAGCAGGCGCTCCTGCTAAAAGATAATGAATGGCTGACCTATATGTCATATCTTCTAAAAAATAAAAAATTTTATGATGCACTTTCTGAAGAAAAAAAATATAAGAAAATAATGAGAAGATACTATGAATCTTATTGGGGAAAATTAGACTACTGATTAGTTTGATTGTAAATAATAATATCAGAACATTAGTTTTGAAGGAGGCGGTTCCCCTGCCGCTTCCTTTTCTATACCCTTTTTTAAGGGGATTTCATGAGAAATGGAGGAAAGCAAGCATGAAATACAAGATTTTTACAGTAATTGCCCTTCTAGGCAGTACGGTAGCGGAACTGTTTGGAGGCTGGGATACCGCGTTAAAGACATTATTGATCTTCATGGTTTTGGACTGGCTTACAGGCGGAATCATACTTCCGGCTGTGTTCCGTAAAAGTCCGAAATCGCCTAACGGAGCGTTGGAGAGCAGAGCCGGATGGAAAGGGCTTTGCAGGAAAGGAATGACTTTATTGTATGTCCTGATCGCAGCCCGTCTGGATATGGTTCTGGGAGTGGAATACATAAGAAATGCAGTGTGCATCGGATTTATTGCAAATGAGGTACTTTCTATTGTGGAGAATGCAGGGATGATGGGAGTTCCTATGCCTTCCATGATAAAAAAGGCAGTAGATATATTAAAGGACACAGCAGAAAGTGGAGTGAGGTAGTATGGAGGATATACCGAAGCTATAAAATCTGACAGAGGCATAGAAGGTAATTGGGAAAAGCAGAAAAAGAGATATCAGAACAAAAATTTTATAAATAAATATAGTTCAGTCCGTTTTATTGGGTTGACACAAACATATGTTTCTTATAGAATATATACAAACAAATGTTCGTATATCAGGAAGGAGGCTATGGTTTATATTTTACTTTACAGAAGAAAAATCTGAAGGGGGTAACAGTTGATGCAGAAGGAATTTAATCAGCAGAGAATTGAAATGGGAGAAAGGATCCGAAAATTGCGGAAACGCTGTGATTTTTGTCAGGAATCTCTTGCAGAAGCTATGGACGTGTCAACGATGACGATTTCACGGATTGAGAACGGGATAACAAAAATGGACGTGGAATTTTTAATGAGATTATCCAGAGTTCTGGAAGTTCCGGTAAATGTGATTCTGGGGTTGGAAGATGATAAGGACTGGAGATTCAGATATTTATGATGTGAGAGAAAACGGTTGAAAATTCAGCCGTTTTCTTTATAAAAAAGGATATAAAGGTATTGGAATAACATGGTTACTTTTATTGACGGGGCTGTAAATATAGTGGTAAGCTGTATTTAGCATAGTTGGGATAAGCTTTTAGCAGCAGCGGTATTTTGGATGGAGTATTTATTCCTTCTTTGTAATCTTATCGGCGCTGTTCTATCCGGCAGAAGTTTTGTCTTATTTTCATATTGTTTTAAAAAGAACAGGTGGTACAGAGCCAGGGAGAATGGTATTGGGGAAGGGGGGATTGAATGAAGAACATAAGTGAACAGGAGTTTTGGCAGAAGATTGTTAGTGAATTTTATACACAGGGCAAATTAGTCAGGAATCCTATAATTGCCTGAACGCTTTTCTTGAGTGTCCTGAAATTATAGAAATGTTGAACGGCTGTGAACTGAGCTCGGAAGAGTGTAAACAATATAGAGCAGCGATTTTAGATGTGCTGAGTACGAAGAGATCCGATCTTACAAAAAGAGAAGATTCAATCCGACAAAAACTTTCAGATCGGAATAAAAAAGCAGAAGAGTATTTGCTTGATGAAAAAACGTTCATAGATGAACACATGGAAGAAACTGTTCAATTTCTGATTATGCAGGGGATCTGTAAAAGCCAGGGAGAAGAGTTGTCGGCTATTTTAAGTTCAAAAGTAAAGTACAGGAAATACAGTAAACATAAAGGGTTTAGTATGGGATTATATGAAGCAAGTCCAGTATTTGACCTTACAGTGGGGAATGCGGAAAGAGGGAGTTTTTATAAGAGAGTACCAAAAGACAAATATGGAAAGCTGGAATATTTATTCCGAGAGGATGGCAGATTAGTATCTATTATTTATTATTCAAGTGAAAGCTACCATAATATTTGTTGTGTCTTATATTCAAAGAGTTATATATATTATATGGTTTTTGAGCAGCTTTGTGGAAATAAAACATTGTATGGTATAAAGATTTTAAAAAATCTTAATAACAAATTGGAATATTTGAAATGGTGTGTGTATGAAGGCAAAACAGGAATACACAGAGTAGGTAAGGAAACTTATTTGTATGATAACAGCAAAATAGAAAAATGGTGGTATGAAGAATTTTGGTTTCCAATATATAATGAAAATACAACTTTAGATGGGACCATAATAAGAGAGCTTTGTACCGGAATATACGATAAGGAAGGATATATGTCCGGATATAAAGTTGATTCATATATCGGAAACAGATTAGCGAAGGAGGTATTCCGGGAAAAACTTGTACATATATCCGGTTATGATGAGTTTTATTTGTCGGAAAAAGAAAGATTGGATACGGGAAAGGATTCCTTAAGATGGAAATACCCTCCAAATTATTTTGACTGAAGATCAGAGGGATTATTCTATATAAATAGCTTTGTATGGGGTTATGGAGTTTGTAAATATTTGATGTCTACATTATAGATGGAACAATTCATATTTAGGGGGCTTGTATGTGGTACGAGATTTCTTCTGAGAGAGATATAAATGATTTTATGAAAAAAATAAATTTTTTCCATGACTGTTGTATTAAAGAATTGAAATATTCAAGTGGGGCATATGTAAATAATAGATATGAAATGTATCCGGTAAATGATAAGAGGATATTAAATGTAGCATTTCAATGCCAAAGTGAAGAAAATGGTATGTTTGAATTGGAATTTCAAGGTTTAAAATATTTAAAATTATTACCGTTAGATGAAACGTATACATGTGAAATACTTGATGCCACTATGTTTATGCAAAACGAATTGATTTATTGGTGTGACTGTGGAGGATTATCAGAAGCAGATTTAGATGATTATATGGGAACAGTAATTTGTGCTGAAAAATTAAGATGGAGATCAATTATTAACCATATGGGAGACCGAGAGTTTTATTAAAATTTATACTAAGGAGTCATTGACTGAACTGCCGCACAATTAAACTAAGTTGATTAAACAATTTTTAGTATACAGACTCGTAGTGTCACTTATTTGTACCGCTCACTGAAAGGCGGAGGAATGGAGGATATTGATATGTCAGTAGATATTGATACTTTATTTGAAATGATGGATGAGGGGCAACCAGCAGAGATTCAGGAAGAGGCTCTCAGAGAGGCGAGAAAGATAAAATCCTTATCTGTATTTATGCAGCCTATAGAATATGGATGGTCGTGGGAAAATTGTGCAAAGGTAATCTGTGAAAAAACTGATGAAGAATTAAATAAATACACATGTGAGATGCTGGAGTGGCTGCAGGATATCAACTGGCCTGGGGCATTTTTGATCATGGAGAGGCTGGAAAAAATGGAGCCTCAGTTTTTGGTGCATGCTGTTGGTTATCAGGTAAAGCAGGCGCTTCTGCTAAAAGATAATGAATGGCTGGGATGGATGTCATATCTTATAAAAAATAAAAAGTTTTATGATGCACTTTCTGAAGAAAAAAAATACCAGAAAATACTGAAAAGATACTATGAAGAATACTGGGGGGAATTAGAATACTAAATCTAATGGGGACGTTTAACGTCCCCATACTACTTTACGGCTGATCAGACCGGCTACGACTGCAGTAGCTGCTTCGGCGATCCAGAAGGCATGCCATACTCCAACAGCTCCAAAAACTTTGCTGAGGACGAAGGCAGCAGGAATGATGATCAGTACATATCTGCACAGAGAGATGATCAGGGAAGGGGTTCCCTTTCCCAGACCCTCCAGTGCGCCGCAGGCAGTAACAGATACAGCGGAAACCAGGAAGCCGGCGCTGATGATACGGAGAGCTGTTTTTCCTGCAAGGACAGTTTCGGCATTGGAGGTAAACAGTCCTATCAACTGTCCGGGAACTGCCAGGCAGATAACGGTTCCGATGATCATAATGACGCTGCTCATGGCAAGCGTTACCATATAGATTTTTTTCACACGTTTGTGTTTTCCTGCTCCATAGTTATATCCGATTACAGGGCGCATACCCTGGACGATTCCGCTGGCAGGAAGATAAAGGAAGGTTTGAAGCTTGTAATAAATGCCCAGAATTACCACATAGCTCTGGGAGTAAACAGCAAGCAGGCTGTTCAGCACGGAGATCAGAAGGGAGGGGAGCGCAATATTCAGAATTGCCGGAACTCCCACGGCGTAAAGCTTTTTGTCCATGCTGCCGTCTGGCTTCAGACATGTTTTCCTGATGCGTACAGGAATTGGGCGGGCAAAATAGATCACCAGGTAAATGATCAGATTTAAAACCTGTCCAAGACCTGTTGCCAGGGCAGCGCCTTCGATTCCAAGGGCAGGGAAGGGACCAAGACCGAAAATCAGAACCGGATCCAGTATAATATTGGTAATGCAGCCGCACATCAGTGAAAACATGGTAACTTTCATTCTTCCAACTGCCTGAAAAATCTTCTCAAAGGCAAGGTCAAGGCCTATCACAACAGAAAAGGCAAAAACAATGCCGGAATATCTTACGCCCAGATCAATAACCTTTTTGTCCGGTGTAAAAAGCCCAAGAAAGGAGGGCATGATCAGAGTACAGACTACCATCATAATAAGTCCGTGTACAGTGGACAAAACCGTTCCGTGAGTAGCGGCAATATCTGCATTGTGTTTATTTCCGGCTCCCAGATGAAAAGCAATCTGCGAGCTGATTCCCACGCCAAAGCCAATGGCAATGGCATTCACCAGGTTCTGGATGGGAAAGACCAGGGAAAGCGCTGTCATGGCATCTTCACTGATCTGCGCAACAAAGAAGCTGTCTACTATATTATACAAAGAGTTTACCAGCATGGAGACCACCATGGGGAGAGCCATGGACATGATCAGAGGAAATACTGGCTTTTCTTTCATAAAAGTATTGTTCATTTATATTCCTCCTGTTGGTTTATAAAAAGGACTTTTATGGCAAAAAAATAAGCCGCACAACTACCGGATGGTAATTGTGTGGCGAAAAGTGGCCTGGCCAAAAAAGTCCACACTGTGTTTTGGACAGGTGACATTGTAGCATGGTATAAACTGTGCCGTCAAGAGAGGTTTGTCTTTTTGTTGCGAGTATTTTTTGGTTGTGATACACTGGGGATATCTTTCAGAAAAATCAGCGGTCAGTATGATTATGACAGGAGATTTTCTGTACAGACAGGAAAAGAGGGGTATTATGGAAAAAGTACTTACGCTGCAGGCAACGATTTTTCTTCTGGTAGCAGTGGGATTTATGCTGAAGCGCATTGGGCTCATTGGACCGCAGGGACAAAAAAACCTGAACGATCTTGTTATTTATGTGATTCTGCCCTGCAACATTCTTCATGCATTTATGAACAGTCCTGTGGAGGGCAGACTCTTGTATTATCTGGAGGTCCTTCTGATCTCTGTCGGGATTCAGATTTTTTGCGTGTTTTATGGAAGGCTGATCTTCAGGAAGGAACCAGAGGGGAAAAATAAATGTCTCCGGTATGGAACGATCTGTTCAAACGCAGGGTTTCTGGGAAATCCGGTAGCAGAGGGGATTTACGGGGCAGAGGGGCTGGTGCTTGCCAGTATTTATCTGATTCCTCAGAGGATCATGATGTGGACTTCCGGACTGGCAGTTTTTTCCGGAACCACAGACCGGAAAGAAACGGTCAGGAAGGTTCTGACGCATCCCTGTATTATTATGAGTGAACTGGGTATTCTTCTTATGTTTACCGGGTGGAAGCTTCCGGCGCCGGTTACAGATGCAGTGGATTATATAGGAAACTGCAATACAGCTTTTTCCATGATGGCAGTTGGAATGATTCTTGCAGATATCAATGTAAAGGATTTCTGGGACCGGACTGTGGCAAAGTTTACGTTTCACAGGCTTGTGGTGATTCCGGCAGTGGTGTACGGAGTCTGTAGCTTTCTGCCTCTTGATAAAAATGCTTTTGGCATCTGTGTACTGCTGGCTGCCATGCCGGCAGGCGCTACCACAAGTATTCTGGCAGAGAAATATGGGGTGGATTCTCCCTTTGCAACAAAAATGGTTATTTTTTCTACTTTGTTATCGCTTCCCACAATCTGTCTGTGGAGTATGGTATTGTAACAGGAAAACTCTGGACAGGGGATTGATAGAGAAATGTAATTAAGGGAAATGAGAAATTCAGAGGTCGGAGGAGAAGCCCAGCTCTGGTTAGAAACGACTGTGAGATTTTATTTGCAGCAGGAAAGCAGGTTGGATTATGAAATGAAATATGGATACTTTTTCTATGTGATTATGGGATTTTTGTCAGGAAGTATTTTGTTTGGACGGCTGATTCCTATGATCTTTCGGGGAGTGGATGTTCAGACAGAGTCTGAGGATGGAAATCCGGGAACGTTTAATGCATTTGCTTGTGGAGGCGCTTTTTGTGGGATACTGGTTCTTCTGGCAGATCTGGGAAAGGGGGCGCTTCCGGTTGCCCTGTGCGCCAGGGATCTGGGAATGGATTCCTGGATGTTTGCGCTGGTAATGGCCGCGCCTGTATTCGGACATGCTCATTCTCTGTTTCAGAAAGGACATGGGGGCAAGGCTATTGCAGTATCTTTTGGTGTACTGATCGGACTGCTTCCTCTGTGGCAGCCTCTGGCAGCTCTGATTTTCTGGTATCTGCTGTTTGTGATCGTAATATCTGCCAGGTCTAATACCAGAAAAAGCGTATATACGTTTCTGGCCTTTGCTGTTACTGTTATGCTGACAGTGCCGCGCAGAACAGTCTTGGCCGGCTGTGTCCTGATGTCGGGGATTGTGATACATAAACATTGTCTGAAGGCAAATGCCGCATACAGGCGGGGAGAGGAATGGAGACTTGAATGAAAGCATTGATTTTGTCCTGCAATACAGGAGGCGGACATAATTCTGCAGCCCGGGCGATTGCAGAGGAGATGCAGGAGAGAGGCGACGAGGCATATGTACTTGACTATCTCTGCCTTGCAGGAGAGGGAGTTTCACGTCTGGTAGGAGACGGATATGTTCAGATTGTCAAAAAAACGCCCAGACTTTTCGGGCTTTTTTATAAGCTGGGAATGGTAGCCAGCCGGTTGCTGAAGAAATCTCCTGTGTACTATATTAATGGAAGAATGGCAAAGTATCTGGACGGATATTTACGTGAACATCCGGTTGATGTTCTGATCATGCCGCATCTTTATCCGGCAGAAACAATTACTTATATGAAACGAAAGGGCATGAAGCTTCCGCTTACGGTGGCAGTAATGACAGATTACACCTGTATTCCCTTCTGGGAGGAGACAGACTGTGATTATTATGTGCTTCCCCATGAGGCTTTAAAAAAGTCCTGTGTCAGACGGGGGATTCCTGCGGAGAAGCTTTTGGCTTTTGGGATTCCGGTGGCTAAGAGCTGCCGGAGGAATACAAGCAGAGAACAGGCAAGGGAGAAGCTGGGGCTTGATACGAAAGGCAGATATTTTCTGGCAGCCGGAGGAAGTATGGGGGCCGGAGATCTTTCCGAGCTTGTAAAAAAGCTTTTGGAAGGCACAGCTCAGGAAAAAATTCTTGTGATCTGCGGAAGCAACCGCAAGGCGGAACAGAAGTTGAAAAAAGAGTTTTGTAAACAGCCCCGGGTACAGATTCTGGGATTTACCACTCAGATGTCTCTTTATCTGAAGGCCTGTGACGTTCTTTTTACAAAGCCGGGCGGTTTGACATCTACAGAAGCGGCAGTGACGGGTGTGCCGATGATCCATACGGCTCCGATTCCCGGCTGCGAAACAGTAAACCGGAAATTTTTTATGAAGGCAGGCATGAGCTGGTCAGCAATTACCCTCAATGGGCAGGTGGAAAAAGGAATCCAGCTTATGAACGATCCTGAGGCGGTAGCTCAGATGGTCAGCGCTCAGAAAAAGCAGATTCACGGAGACGCGGTGGAGAAGCTGTATGAATTTATCAGCGGAGAAATCCAGAAAAGAAACAGGTTTTGAACAGCAAAGAAATCCCCCCGGGAGGGTTGCAGGAGGGATTTCTTTTTTTATATAATAAAGCCGTCTATAAAAAGTCCATTATAAAAATTTTATTGCCACAGGCAGCAGGAAATGAAAATTAACCGGTAGCCACAGGCAGGAACCGAAAAAATACAGGATTCTTTTTATAGAAAGAACATACTAACAGAAAGAGCAGAAAGAATCATGAATACGTTAAAGGAAGAAATTCATGCCTACTGGACACAGCGTGCAGAGAGCTATTCAGAATATAATCAGCAGGAAATGGCAGACGCCAGACGGAGTATGTGGAAGAACAAGCTTCTTTCTCTCCTTGAAGAGAATTTTCCGGGAAAGAACCCGGAGGAGCTGAAGGTTCTTGATGTGGGAACCGGACCGGGATTTTTTGCCCTGCTTCTTGCGGAGGCCGGATATCAGGTAACGGCAGCAGACGTTACAGAGGAGATGCTGAAAGAGGCAAAAAAGAATACAGGAGTGTTTGCGGAAAAAATCACCTGGAAGCTCAGTGACGCCCAGAAGCTTGAACTGGGAGACTGCGAATTTGACGCGGTATTTTCCAGAAATGTTACCTGGAATCTGGAAAACCCGGGACAGGCGTATGAGGAATGGGTACGTGTGCTGAAACCGGGCGGACTTCTGTGCAATTTTGATGCAGACTGGTACGGTCATCTTTATGATGAGGAAAAGCGCAGCGGTTACGAGAAGGACCGCCAGAGGGTGGAAGAAAAAAATCTGGAAGATTATTATACAGGAACAGATATTGAACGGATGGAGGCCATTGCCAGACAGGTTCCTTTAAGCAGACAGAAGCGTCCTCAGTGGGATGTGGAAGCCCTGAAAAATGCAGGGCTGACAGAAGTAAGCTGCGACACAGAGGTGTGGAAACAGGTATGGACAGAAGAAGAGATCGCAAATAATGGCTCCACCCCAATCTTTCTTCTTTCCGGGAAAAAAAGAGAAAGCTTTTGCCTCAATCATATTTCAGTGGAACCCGGAAACGTGTGGACTGGTTATCTGGAGCTGGGACAGGGCGAATTCCGGCTTCCGGCTGCCGTGCTTCATGGAACAAGACCTGGAAAAACAATGCTGATCACAGCAGGAGTCCACGGGGGAGAATATGTGGGAATACAGGCTGCTATTGAGCTTTCACAGAAGCTTAAAATTCAGAAAGTGGCAGGTACCATTATTATTGTAAAGGTGATAAATGTTCCGGCATTTGAGCGCAGAAACGGAAGTATGGGACTGACAGACGGAAAAAACCTGAACAGGGAATTTCCCGGAAATCCCGAAGGAACAGAAATGGAACGTCTTGCATGGGCAGTTTCCCATGAGCTTCAGCCGGCAGCAGATTATTACATTGACCTGCACAGTGGGGACGACTATGAACAGCTGACTTCTTATGTGTATTATGCGGGTATGGCAGATGAAAAAACAGTCAGTCAGTCAAGACGCATGGCAGAGCAGGTGGACGTACCTTACATGGTCCGCTCCAATGTGGCGTCAGGGGGCGCTTATAACTATGCGGCTTCTCAGGGAATACCCAGTATTCTTATTGAGCGGGGCGGCATGGGGGCCTGGACCAGTGAAGAAGTACGCTCTACAAGAAGAGACGTCAGGAACATTCTCTGTCATCTGGGAATCTATCAGGGGAAAAAGGATTACAGAACTTATTATCCTCTGGACGTTACAGATATCTGTTATCAGGACGCTTCCCGGGACGGGTTGTGGTATCCCTTTAAAAAGCCCGGCGATATGATCCGGGAAGGAGAGATTCTGGGTGAAGTGCGGGATTATGAAGGCGGTCTTCTGGAGCTGAGCGTGGCCGAGTATGATGGTGTGATCCTGTATCAGACCGGCACGCTTCAGGTACTGGGGGACGGGCCGATGATCGCTTATGGAAAGATTGTCAATCCCTATGATGAGCGGAAAGAGCGAATTGTAAGCTACTGGGAAAAAAGAAGCGGAGATTTCCTGGAACATAAAAGGGCAGAGCTTCACAGTCCTATGGCTGAACGATGGCTTTATGAAATAAAAAAACAGCTTCCTCAGGACAAAAACCTCAGAATCCTTGACGTGGGCTGCGGGGCGGGATTTTTTTCCGTGCTTCTGGCAAAAGAAGGATATCAGGTCACTGGTGTGGATCTGACGCCTGATATGGTTGAAAATGCCAGAACGCTTGCAGCAGAGGAAAAAACAGACTGTGAGTTTCTTGTAATGGATGCAGAAAATCTGAGATTTGCAGACGAAAGCTTTGACGTGGTGATTTCCCGAAACCTTACCTGGACCCTGCCGGATGTAAAAAGCGCTTACAGAGAATGGGTGCGCGTACTGAAAAAAGGCGGCATACTTTTGAATTTTGATGCAAATTACGGACTCAGTGATTTTACAGACCTGTGCGAGCTTCCGGACAACCATGCGCATCAGGAAATTGGCGATGATATGATGAGAGAATGTGAGGAGATCAAACGTCAGCTTCCAATCAGTTCCTACAGCCGTCCGGCCTGGGATCTGGAGACTCTGGGGGCAATGAAGCTTCAGGAATTTTCTGTGGATCTGGGAATCAGCAGCAGGATTTATGTGGAAAAGGATGAGTTTTATAATCCCACACCAATGTTTATGCTGAGAACCTGTAAGTAAAAGAACTATAAAGGAAAAAATTATGGATTTAAAACAGCTGCAGTATTTTGTGACCTGCGCTCAGACCGGCTCTGTCAGCGAGGCGGCAAAAATTTTATATTCCACTCAGCCCAGTGTCAGCAAGGTGGTAAAGGCTTTGGAGGATTCTCTGGGAATGCAGCTTTTTGAGCGGCTTCCCAGAGGGATCCGGCTTACGCCTCAGGGAAGTCAGGTATATCGTTATGCCTGTAAAATTGTAGGCGAAGTCACAAAGCTGGAAGCCATGGCGGACCACGGTATGACAAAATGGCTCAGGATCTCGGCAAATCCAAGCTCTTGGTTCGCCACTCAGTTTGTGGACTTTTATAATGAGAATTATGACAGAAATTATCATTTTCAGATTTACACGGCAGGAGTTCGGACAGTGATGGAACGCGTCCGGGACTATCTGGATGATGTGGGGTTTGTGTATATTCTGGAACGGCAGAAAGAGGACTTTTTTTATGAACTGTCCAGAAACAGGATGGAATTTATTCCCCTGCATGAAACAGAAGCCATTGTTTATCCGGGAGGAAAATCCTTTCTTTACGGAACAGAAAAAGAGAGCCTGAGCTATGAAGAGCTTGACGGAGTTCGGCTGGTTCAGAACTATCAGGACGAATTTTTTGATATTGGAGCCGCCGAAAACAAGGAGAGCTTTTCCTGGAAAGGCCTGGATATTTCTGTTATTACAAACAGCGATTATATTATGGAAAGGCTTTTAAAAAACAGTGATGTGGCAAATATCAGCGGAAGCTATCTGTCAGAGAATAAGAAAGATACACTTCCCGGAATCCCGTTGAAAATGGAAGGAAGCCGGGTGATCTTCGGGTATGTCAGACATCGGGGAGAAGAGATGGACAGCAGTTTAAAGGAATTCATCTGTTTTCTGGAAGAACGAATCGGAAGCGGTAAGTAAAATGATGAAAAAGCAGATAAACAGAGGATAAAATTATGTTGAAATATATAGGAAAAAGACTGCTTCAGTTAATTCCCGTTCTGATCGGGATTACGTTTCTGTCCTTTGCCATGATGCGGCTTGCAGGGGGAGATGCAGTAACCTACATGTATGAAAATGCAGGGTCAGTTGTCTCCCAGGAGGTAATTGATCAGACAAAAAAAGAATACGGTCTGGATCAGCCTTTTCTGGTACAGTATGGCAGATGGTTTGCAGGAATGGTCACAGGCGATATGGGAACCAGCTATGTATCCGGGCAGAAGGTATATGATACTTTTATGGAAAAGCTTCCGGCAACCATACTTCTTACAGTTTCTTCTATGATAGTGACTATGCTGACAGCGATCCCCCTTGGGATTTTTTCTGCCATACGCCATAATAGATGGTCAGATTATCTGATACGTTTTCTGAGTTTTATCGGAAATTCTGCCCCGAATTTTTTTGCGGCGCTGATTTTAATGTATGTATTTTCTGTAAAGCTTGGATGGCTGCCTGTGATTACGTCAGAAAATATTGCGGCAAGTCTTGTGCTTCCCACTCTTACCCTTGCCATAGCTATGGCGGCAAAATATATCCGTCAGATCAGAGCGGCTGTTCTGGAGGAACTGAATAAGGATTATGTGATGGGAGCCAGGGCCAGAGGTGTCAGAGGAAGTGTGATTATCTGGAAAAATGTTCTGAGGGCGTCCATGCTGACTATTGTGACGCTGATGGCATTGTCTGTGGGAAGCCTTCTGGGCGGAACTACCATTGTGGAATCTATTTTTATGTGGGACGGTGTAGGTAAAATGGCTGTGGATGCCATTACCATGAGAGATTATCCTGTCGTTCAGGCATATGTGGCATGGATGGCAGTGATCTATATAGCAGTGAACCTGATTACGGACATTGTGTATCATTATCTGGATCCCCGTGTAAGACTGGGAGGTGAGCAAGGATGACAAAGAAAAAGAGAGGTTCATCTTCTGTGTACAGGACGGGAACAGATTCTGTAAAAATACGGCTTATTGTGCTGACAGTTCTGGCAGCGCTGCTTCTTTTAACAGCTCTGTGTGCAAAATACATCTGTCCCTATGACCCTTATGAGCAGAATCTTCTGTTGGCAAAGCAGCCGCCGGGGCCGGAGCATCTGCTGGGAACAGACCGCTATGGACGGGATATGTTTTCCAGGATTCTGATAGCCGGAACTACCAGTATTTTTTCCACACTGATCCTGGTGAGCATTACAACAGTAACGGGAACCTTTGTGGGAATTATCTGCGGCTGGCGGGGAGGCTTTGTGGATGCTTTTCTTATGAGGATATCAGATCTGTTTCTGGCCTTTCCAAGTCTGGTATTCGCATTAGCTGTGGCAGGAGTCCTGGGCGGCGGTGTACAGAATGCGGTACTTGCTCTGGCAGTGGTAAGCTGGCCGAAGTTTGCCAGGCTGGCCAGAGGACTGACGCTGACTCAGAAAGAGGCGCCGTATATAATGGCGGCCAGACTTTCCGGCAGCAGCACACCGGCTCTGCTTCTGCGGCATATTCTGCCTAATATTGCAGGCCCTGTCCTTGTAACGGCAGTTCTGGATATTGGAACTATGATGATGGAGCTTGCAGGCTTGTCCTTTCTGGGACTGGGAGTACAGCCGCCGGCAGCAGAATGGGGAAGTATGATCAATGAGGGCAGAAGCCTTCTGCAGATCGCGCCGTGGATGTCTCTTGCGCCGGGAGCTGCAATTTTTGTAACGGTACTGATTTTTAACCTTCTGGGAGATACATTGAGAGATTATCTGGATCCGGAACACAAAAAGAAAAGAGGTAAATAATGAAGAAAAAATTTATTGCTGCAGTGCTTGCAGGAGCAGTGATGATATCGGGACTGAGTGTCAGCGTAATGGCAGACAAAGAAAAGACCTTTGTATACGGAACAACCGGTTACAGCGAGGAAATGGGTGACGCCGGGCTGAACCCTCATGATAATTATTCCGGATGGAGTGCGCTCAGGTATGGTGTAGGGGAAACGTTATTTAAGTACAATGACAATATGGAGGTGGAGCCCTGGCTTGCCACAGATTATGAGTTTGTGGACGACACTACGGTAAAGATCACACTGAGAGACGGAGTAAAGTTTTCAAGCGGCCGCACTATGGATGCCCAGGCAGTAAAGGAATGTCTGGAAAATCTGGTAAAGGTTCATGACCGGGCTCCTTCTGATATGAAGATCGATTATATTGATGCAGACGGACTGACTTTGACTATTTACACAACAGAACCATGTCCGGCAATCATTAACTATCTGGGAGATCCCTACGGAGCCATTATTGATATGGAATATGGCGTTCAGGGAGAAGGGGGAAATGCCAATGTGGCAGGAACAGGTCCTTATATTGCAGAAAAAGTTACCCCCACTCAGATTGATCTTGTAAAAAATGAAAATTACTGGGGCGGCGATGTAAAGGTGGATAAAGTTACAGTAAAGTCTTTTTCGGACGGAAGCGCTCTGACCGCGGCCCTTCAGACAGGCGATATCCAGGGAACCTATGGTCTTCAGTATGATAACTACGCGCTTTTTGACGGAAATCCGGAGTATACCATTAATTCCTGCGCAACAAGCAGATGCTTTTTCGGACAGTTTAATTTTGAGTCGGAGATCATGCAGGATCAGAATATACGAAAAGCCATTGAAATGGGAATTGATAAAGAGGGCTTCTGCTCTGTGATCATGGAGGGGAGAGGGCTCCCTGCCAAAGCCGCTTTTCCGGACAGTTTTTCTTATGGAAATGAAGCAGTGGAAACAGTTTCCTATGATCCGGAAGGGGCAAAAAAGCTGCTGGAAGAATCCGGATGGAAGGATACAGACGGCGACGGATATGCAGACAAGGACGGACAGAAGCTTACCATAGACTGGCTGACCTACCCGACCCGTCTGGAGCAGCCGAAGCTTGCGGAGTATGCACAGGCAACTCTCAAGGAAATCGGAATTGACGTTGTGGTAAATAATACTTCGGATCATATGACTTATGCGGCAGACGGCAACTTTGATGTGTATGTAAGTTCTACTACCACAGCTCCCACCGGAGATCCGGAATATTTCTTTACCAGTACAGTAGTGGGACCCAAAAACTACGGAAAATATGAAAACAAAGAGGTAACAGCTCTTACAGAAAAGCTTCATCAGGCATTTGAGCCGGAGGAGAGAGCAAAGCTGGCAACAGAGCTGCAGCAGAAGATTCTGGACGACGATGGATTTTTCTTTGTATCACATCTCAATATGGGAATTGTGACAAAATCCAATGTAAAGGGAATGGCAGCTCATCCCTGTGATTATTATGAGATCACGGCAGATCTGGATGTGGAATAACTGATTCCGGGAACAGGGGACGCAGAATGAATGTAAAAAAGAATGAAGATGCACTGCTCCGTGTGGAGAAGCTGACTGTCTGTTATGATGGAGAGCCTGTTGTACAGGACATAAGCTTTCAGGTGAAAAAGGGAGAAATCCTGGGTATTGTAGGGGAATCCGGAAGTGGAAAAAGTACGGTTGCAAAAGCCGTTATGGGACTTCTGGGAAACAGAGCTGAAGTCGCCGGTCAGGTGTGGTACAAAGGAGAAAATCTCACTGCCATGCCGGAAAAAATACTGAGGAAATACCGGGGACCTGAGCTTGGAATGGTCTTTCAGGACTGTAAATCAGCCCTTTGTCCTATGCGTACAGTAGGGGCTCAGATGTACGAGGCCGTATCGGAGCATGAGAAGGTCAGCAGAGCGGAAGTGGAAAACAGAGCAGCTGTTTTGATGAAAAAAATCGGACTTACAGACTGTGCCCGTGTTCTTGGAAGCTATCCCTTTGAACTGTCCGGAGGAATGAATCAGAGAGTGGGAATCTGTACCGCCATGCTTTTAAAACCGGATCTGCTCCTGGCAGATGAGCCTACCAGCGCTCTTGATGTGACTGTACAGAAACAGGTGGTGGAAGAGCTTCTTCTGATGAAAAAAGAGTTTCATACAGCCATGCTTCTGATCACTCACAATATTGGCGTGGTCAGAAAAATGGCAGACAGGATCCTCGTACTTCAGAATGGAAAAGTAATGGATTACGGAGATACACAGAAGATTCTGGAAAATCCGGAAAGTCAGTATACTCGTCAGCTTATGGATTCTGTGATCCGGCTGAAAAGACGGGAGAATCAGAAATTATGACAGAAATTTTGCTGAAAGCAGAGAAACTGAAAAAGGTATTTACAGCAGGAAAAAAATCCTTTGCAGCTGTGGACGAGGTGTCCTTTGAACTGAAAAGAGGACAGTGTCTGGGGATCGTGGGTGAATCAGGAAGCGGAAAAAGTACAGTTGCCAGACTGATTACGGGACTTCTTCCCTGTACAGAGGGAAAAGTTCTGTTTTATCCTTCATCGGAAGGAACAGAGTCTGGATGTATAGATATATCTCAGGCAGGAATACGGCAGCTGAAACAGGCATACCGTCATATGCAGATGGTTTTCCAGATGCCCGCGGAGTCTTTTGATCCCCGAAGGACACTTGGAGACGGAATTGGGGAAAGTCTGCGGAATATGGGGATAAAGGGAACGGAATTAAAAACAAAGGTGGATAACCTTCTAGAATTGTGTGGGCTTACGCCGGAATTTGCTTCCCGGTATCCCCATCAGGTCAGCGGAGGACAGTGCCAGAGAGCTGCTATTGCCAGAGCCCTTGCGCTGGACCCGGAGCTTCTGATCTGCGACGAGGCTACCAGTGCTCTCGATGTAACTGTGCAGAAACAGATTATGGAGCTTCTGATAAAATTAAGACAGAAAAACGGTCTCAGCGTAATTTTTATCTGTCATGATCTTGCTCTGGTTCAGATGTTCTGCGACCGGGTGATCGTTATGAAACAGGGAAAAATTGTGGAAACCGGAACTCCGGAGGAAATTATATGGTCTCCCAGGGAGGAGTACACCAGAAATCTGATCGAGTCTGTTTTGTAGACCGGAAAAATATAAAAAAACGTATTAAAAAAAGCACTTGTTACAGGTGCTTTTTTTAAATGAGTATTTTAATGGGATCGTTAGTGCATCATAAGTGGAGGTCGTGCACTGACTTTGACATCATATAACACAATTTCCTGTGCTGACTATATTTTAACAAAGTCAGAGATTTTAACAAGCCTCCCAGGGGGATGTACAGGTATGAAAAAAAAAGATTATCCATGCAAAATATGAATGGGTTTATATCCCCCGTACAGGGTTAAATCTGACGAAAATCAATGTTATACTGGTGAAACACGAAAATCAGGGAGGTTAAATCAAATGAAAAAGCGGTTAATGGCACTGCTGGCGGCTTTCTGTATGACTGTTTCCATGATCGGAAGCGGCACAGTGGTTTCAGCAGCAGAACAGAAAACAAAGGATGAAGTGATTGTTACCATGCCTGCAACTTCTGAGCCGGAAGCGGGATTTGATCCTGCATATGGCTGGGGAGCCGGAGAGCATGTTCATGAGCCTCTGATACAGAGCACACTTACTGTTACCAACAAAGATCTGTCTATTGGAATGGATCTTGCCACAGATTATTCTGTCAGTGAGGACGGGCTTATCTGGACAGTAAAGATCCGTGACGATGTAAAATTTACAGACGGAGAACCACTGACAGCAAAGGACGTAGCGTTTACCTATAATAACTGCCGCGACAACAGCTCTGTCAATGATTTTTCCATGCTGGAGGAAGCCGTTGCAGTGGATGATACCACAGTAGAGTTTCATCTGAACAAGCCGTTTTCCATCTGGCCGTATACTATGGCTGTAGTGGGAATTGTTCCGGAACATGCATATGACGAGAATTACGGACAGAATCCTGTTGGATCAGGACGTTATATCATGAAGCAGTGGGATAAGGGGCAGCAGGTGATCTTTGAGGCCAATCCGGATTATTACGGAGAAGAACCAAAGATGAAAAAGGTTACGGTTCTTTTTATGGAAGAGGACGCGGCTCTTGCGGCAGCTCAGTCCGGAACGGTAGACGTAGCGCATACGGCAGCTTCCTATTCTGATACGGAAATAGAGGGATATGAGCTGTTCCGTGTAGATACAGTTGATAACCGTGGATTTAATCTTCCGGCAGCTCCGGCAGAAGAAAAAGACGGAGTAATGACCGGAAATGATTTTACCAGCGATGTGGAAGTAAGACGCGCGATCAACATTGGAATCGACCGTGAAGAAATGATCGACAATGTACTGAACGGCTACGGAACTCCCGCATACAGCGTATGTGACAAAATGCCCTGGTATAACGAGGAGGCAGAAACAGAGTACGATTTTGAGGGAGCGGTAAAAATTCTTGAGGATGCCGGCTGGAAAGAAGGAAAAGACGGAATCCGCGAAAAAGACGGCGTACGCGCTGAGATGAAGATCGTTTATCCGGCATCTGATTCTGTACGTCAGGCTCTGGCTGAGGATGCAAAAAATCAGCTTGCTGAACTGGGAATTTCTGTTACTACAGAGGGAGCTGACTGGGATACCGCCTATACTGCGGCCTTGTCTCAGCCTCTGATGTGGGGATGGGGAGCGCACACTCCTATGGAGCTTTACAATATTTACCATACAATGGAAGAAACAGGAACTGCTGAATATTCACCGTATGCCAATGAGACCGTAGACAAATACATGGATGAGGCTCTGGAAAGCAGCGATCTTGAGGAATCTTATGAGCTGTGGAAAAAGGCTCAGTGGGACGGAGAAACAGGTATTACCCAGGAGGGAGATATTCCCTGGATCTGGCTGTGCAATGTGGATCATCTGTATTTTGTAAGAGATGGACTTAAAGTTGCAGATCAGAAGATTCATCCTCACGGACATGGCTGGTCTATTGTAAATAATGTGGATCAGTGGACATGGGAGTAATTCCGAAAGTTTAATAAAATCACGTATAAAATAATTATCCGGCAGGATTTTGGGGAGGTTTGTTCTGTAACAGGAATAAAAACGTCCCCGGAAGCTGCCGGATACTGTGCGTTTCAAACGATTTATGTACAAGGAGAAAATATTGAAAAATACAGCAGGAAAGTTTATACTGAAAAATTTTGTGAAGATGGTTCTTCTTATTTTTGCAGTCAGTATTGCAGCGTTTGCTCTTATGACAGTTTCTCCCGTAGATCCTCTTCAGGCCAATGTGGGACAGGCTGCGCTGGGAAGCATGAGCCAGGAGCAGATTGCAAAGCTTGAAGAATACTGGGGAGTAGGAGAACCGCCGGTTCAGAGATATCTGGCGTGGCTGAAGGATTTTCTGAAGGGAGATATGGGTGTTTCTCTTCTTTACAGACAGGATGTGGCAAAGGTAATTGCAGTAAAACTGGGAAATTCGCTTTTTCTTATGATTATTGCCTGGGTTCTGTCCGGGCTTATTGGCTTTGCCCTAGGCGCCCTGGCAGGAATGAACCGTGGAAAATTTGTAGATAAGGCAGTAAAAGGCTACTGTCTGTTAATATCAAGTACCCCGGCTTTTTGGATCGCCATGCTGCTTCTGATCATCTTCGGGGTGTGGCTGAAGATCCTTCCCATAGGGCTAAGCGTACCCATAGGCGTGGAGGCAAGCGGCGTAACTTTTCTGGACAGGGTATATCATGCCATTCTTCCGGCGGTTACGCTGTCCATTACCGGAATTGCCAATATTGCCATGCATACCAGAGAAAAAATGGTCGATATCTGTGAAAGTGATTATGTTGTTTTTGCAAGAGCAAGAGGTGAAAGCCTGTGGCAGATTTTCAGGAATCATGGATTTCGAAATGTTCTGGCGCCGGCCATGACCCTGCAGTTTGCTTCCATCAGTGAAATTTTTGGCGGTTCTGTTCTGGTAGAGCAGGTTTTTTCCTATCCGGGACTTGGACAGGCGGCGGTAAGCGCAGGACTTGGAAGTGATATGCCGCTTCTTATGGCGATCACTATTATCAGCGCTTTATTTGTTTTTGGCGGAAATCTCATTGCAAATATTCTGTATGGTGTGATCGATCCGCGTATCAGACGTGGAGGTGCCGCAAAATGACAAAAAACACAAAAAAAGGAACGTTTATGATAAAAAAATGGAACCGCAGGCAAAGGCTGGTACTGTGGCTTGTTCTTTCACTGATCTTTCTGGCTGCTGTGTGTATTGGCGGAATGTTTTGTGGAGATGCTGCCAGAGAAACTGATTTTGCCCGTAAAAATATTGCTCCCTGCCTGAAATATCCGTTTGGAACCGACTGGCTGGGAAGAGACATGTTTACCCGGACGGTTAAAGGGCTTTCCATCAGTATTATTATCGGGATCAGCGCCGCGGCTTTCAGTGCGGTGATGGCCTTTATTCTGGGAGTTCTGTCTGCAACAATGGGAAAAGCGGTAGATACAGTTATCACCTGGTTTATTGATCTTGTTATGGGAATCCCTCATATGCTTCTTCTGATCCTGATCTGCGTTGCCTGCGGGCGGGGGCTGAAGGGCGTGATTCTGGGCGTTGCCCTGACCCACTGGACTTCCCTTGCCCGGCTGATCCGGGGTGAGGTTCTGCAGTTAAAAGAGCAGCAGTATATTAAAATGGCCAGAAAGCTTGGGAAAAGTAATTTTTATATTGCCACGAAGCATATGGTTCCTCATCTTTTTCCGCAGTTTCTGGTAGGTCTGATACTTCTTTTTCCTCATGCGATCCTTCACGAATCCAGTATTACTTTTCTGGGCTTCGGACTTTCCAATGAGCAGCCTGCCATTGGCATTATCCTGTCAGAGGCAATGAAATATCTGATTACCGGAAAGTGGTGGCTGGCTCTGTTCCCGGGACTGATGCTGGTTCTGACAGTTGTGTGTTTTTATACTGTGGGCGAGGGTATCCGGAAGCTGGTGGATCCTGCCAGCGCTCATGAATAGGAGGGGTGAAATGGAAAAAAATACAATACTTGAAATCAGAAATATGAATATTTCCTTTTCCCAGTATCAGAAGGGCACAAAGCAGACAAAGCTTCCTGTGATCAGAGATCTCAGTCTTACTGTCCATCAGGGAGAAATGGTGGCTGTTGTGGGTTCTTCCGGTTCCGGAAAAAGCCTTCTGGCTCATGGGGTAATGGGGATTCTTCCCTATAATGCAGAAATGGGCGGAGAGATTCTTTACTGTGGAGAGCCTCTTACAGAAAAAAGAATCTGCGCTCTCAGAGGAAAAGAGATTGTTATGGTTCCTCAGAGCACTTCCTACCTGGATCCTCTGATGAAGGTGGGAACGCAGATCTGCAAAGGCAAAAAGGATCCTGAAAGAAAAAAGAAGCTGGACGGGATCTTCAGACGGTACGGTCTGGCAGAAGAAGTTCAGGAACAGTATCCCTTTGAGCTTTCCGGAGGAATGACCAGAAGAGTGATGATATCCACTGCGATGATCGAAGAGCCGAAGCTGGTTATTGCAGATGAACCTACGCCGGGACTTCACCTGAAAGCGGCAAAGAGGGCTATGGAGCATTTCAGGGAGCTGGCTGATATGGGAGCGGGAGTATTGATCATTACCCATGATCTGGAGCTTGCGCTGGAAACTGCGGACAGAGTTCTTGTTTTCTATGCAGGACACACTCTGGAGGATGCAAAAACAGAGGATTTTCGCCAGGAAAAAACGCTGCGCCATCCCTATACAAAAGCCTTATGGAGAGCAATGCCTCAAAATGGCTTTAATTATATTGACGGGGTACAGCCCTATGTAAAAGATATGCCGGAGGGCTGTCCCTTTGCTCCAAGGTGTGAAAAATGTACAGAAAAATGCAGAGGGGAAATTCCCTACAGGGAAGTAAACGGAGGATATGTGAGGTGCGTGTATGATTCTTGAAGCCAGAAATATTTCTTTTCGATATGGAGAAAAAAGCAGGGAAATTTTAAAAGATTTCAGTCTGAAAGCAGAGAGTACAGAGCGGGTAGGGCTTGTGGCGCCAAGCGGATTTGGAAAAACAACCCTCTGTAAAATACTGTCGGGATATGAGAAGCCTGACAGCGGACAGGTTCTGCTGGACGGAAAGCCTCTTGATTTCTATGGCTCCTACTGTCCGGTTCAGTTGATCTGGCAGCATCCGGAACAGGCCATTAATCCCAGACTGCGAATGAGATCGGTGCTTGAGGAGGGGGATAACGTATCTCCTGACCTTATCAAAAGACTTGGCATTGAGGCAGACTGGATGAACCGTTTTCCGGCAGAGCTGTCCGGGGGAGAAATGCAGAGGTTTTGTATTGCAAGAGCGTTGGGACAGAGGACACAGTTCCTTCTGGCGGATGAGATCAGCACCATGCTGGATCTCATCACACAGAGTCAGATCTGGCATTTCCTTATGGATGAAACCGAAAAGCGCAAAATTGGAATGATCGTAGTCAGCCACAGCCAGGAGCTTCTGGAAAAGGTCTGTACCAGGATCGTTGATCTTCAGAAGGAATAAACAGGTTACACAGCAAGGGCAAAGATCCTTGTGGCAATGTAAAAGTAAATAATAATAGAGCAGGTGTCCACAGCTGTAGTGATCAGAGGAGATGCCATGATTGCCGGATCCATATGCAGGGTTTTTGCGCCAAGCGGAAGAATACATCCGATGATCTTGGACAGGATTACAGTAGCAGTCAGAGACAGAGAAACTACCAGAGCAAGTCTGGGATCTCTGTACATAATCAGAATGCGGATTCCGTTTATGACAGCGAGCCCTGTGCCTACCAGAAGCGCAATCCGAAATTCTTTAAATGCAATCCGAAAAACATCACGGGGACGGATCTCGTTCAGGGCAAGACCGCGGATAATCAGGGTTGAGCTCTGAGAACCGCAGTTTCCTCCGGTATCCATCAGCATGGGAATAAAGGAAACCAGAAGAGGAACTGCGGAAAAGGCATTTTCATATCTGGTAATAATAGTTCCGGTAACTGTGGCAGAAAGCATCAGAAAAAGAAGCCACATAAAGCGTTTTCTGGCATGGGTCAGTACGGAAGTCTCAAAATAGGAGGTTTCATGCTTTTCCATGGACTCCTGTACAGCTTTTGGCTCTGTCAGAGAGCTGACAGAAGTATAATTTTCCGGTGTGTGAATCAGTAATGTTTTCATCATAATTCTTCAGTCCTTTCTTTAATATAATGATCTGACAACTGGCTCCAGGTTCCATGGTTCTCACCTCCTTTTTCAGAACAAAGGGGACAGGTCCGCTTAAAACTTTCTGAATCCCTTGATTTTTGAGGAATAAAAAATCCTGTCATCGCCTGAGCAATGACAGGATATATTTTTCCTGTGAAACATCGTTCAAGCTTTAGCATCACAGGGCGTAAAAATTGCATTAGGTTATGCCTTGACTGCGACATATCCTGCTGACCAGCGAATCGTGTCTCCACGTTTTTGCGGCAGCAATCTTAGGAAAATCCAAATCCCTGTGGTAGCCTCACCTACCGAAACTGTTTATTTAATTGTTTATCCCATTGTAGTCCTGCAGTATGGGTTTGTCAAGCCCGGATTAAAAAAATCAGAGGGACTTTACAGACTTTTTATATTATTCCGAAGCACAGTTTTTACAGAAGAGAGCTACAATCTCTTTCGGATTATGTGCGGCAACATGATCTTATATGCTTCGGGCTTCTGATTCCTGAGGTATGAACTGGAATACATTTTATATAATACAGCATACATTGTAAAAACAGCGTTTTCGGGGGATTTTCCTTTGAAAGATTACATTGAAGAACGGGCAGTGGAGATTGCAGGCTATATTATTGAAACAAAGGCAACTGTAAGGCAGGCGGCAAAAAAATTTGGAATCAGTAAGAGTACAGTACATAAAGACTGTTCTGACAGGTTGACGGAGATCAATCCGGGGCTGGCGGCGGAGGTGCGCCAGGTTCTGGATAAGAATAAGTCAGAGAGACATATCAGAGGAGGACTGGCGACCAGAGAAAAGTATCTGCACCGTGTTCTGTAAAAGCAAAAAAACTGCGGCGGAAACAGTGTGTTCTATACTGCTTTTGCAGATAAGAACGGCTGCAGCCTGCCTTACGCTTCTGCAAAAAAGACTGAAAAGCAGCCCCCCTTCCCGGGGAAATCCTGAACTGTTCGGAGAAGAGGGAGAACTGCCTCACAAATATAATTTTAAAGCGATATAGCATGAATTAAAAGGGCTTTTACAGCCCTTTTAATACGTTCAGAAGCTGTTCGTTATGTTCCGGGAGCATAATGCAGAAGCGGACAAATTCTCCGTCAAGACACTGGAAAGAAGAACAGTCACGGATCATAAGGTTTTGGCGGATACATGCCTCAAATACATTGGAGGCAGTGAGCCCGGGTTTGATTATTTTCAGTAAAAGGAAGTTTGCAAAGGCAGGGAATACTTTAAAAGAAGAAAGCTTCAGAAGCTCCTGATAAAGTTTTTCTCTTTCCTTTAAAATCAGCTGTCTTGTACGGGAAATATAGTCTTTGTCCTGTACAAGCAGTTCTCCTGCAAAGGCTCCCAGACTGTTTATGGACCAGGGAATCTGTCTGTTTTTTATTTTTGAGAGAAGTTCTTTGTTCCCTGTAATTCCATAGCCAAGGCGCATGCCCGGTGCGGCGAAAAATTTTGATACGCCCCGAAGGACCATAAGATTTTCAAACTCCCTGGTAAGGGGTACTGCGGTAATAAGCTGCGGATCAGGGGCGAATTCTACATAGGTTTCATCGATCATTACAAAAATTTCTTTTTGACGGCAGAAGGTAAGGGTTTTTCGCAGTTTCTCCTGTGTGACAGCAGAGGAAGTGGGATTGTTAGGGTTACACATAATCAGGAAATCATAATCTTTTTCCAGGGTAAGACAGAGATTTTGGATATCCAGAGCAAAATCGCTGGAATCCTCCAGATGATACCAGGTCTCAGTACTTCCGGAAAAAGAAAGCTCCCTGGAATATTCAGAGTAGGTGGGACCGAGTATCAGCGTATGCCGGGGATTTACAGCTTCAATGAGAAGAGAGATCAGTTCGCTGGATCCGTTGCCGGGCAGAATAAAGTCAGAGGGTATGCTGCAGTACTGGGACAGGGCATTTCTCAGTGAGGAATATTCTCTGTCCGGATAGGAAGAAAGAAGAAAAAGGTGTGAGGCAAGCTCTTTCTGCACATTTTTCGGAAGCCCAAGGGGATTCACATTTGCTCCAAAGTTTATGATATTTTCTTTTTTCAGATGGTAGAAGCTGCAGATTTTTTCAATATCGCTTCCGTGAAAAACAGGTTTTGACGTCATATGGCAGATCTCCTTTCAGACAGACTTTTCTTTTATCATAAAGCATTATAAGGGCTTATGCAAGCATCCGGAGACATATTGACAGCGCTGTATACAAGGGGTAAAATTACAGGCACAAAATGAAATTGGAAAGGGGCAGGATTATGAGATTGGAAACAGTGCAGGATGCGCTGAACAGAAAAAATATCTCTTTTACTTATACAGAAGAGGACGGGTGCGGAAGTCTTGACTTTATGTTCCGGGGGCTGAGTTTTCATGTGTGGGAGTATCATGACGACGTATGGGGCGCCGAGACAAATATTTATGAAGCAGGGCGGAGTATAGACGTAGAAGGTGATTATGAAGCTCAGATTTCCAGAGAGATTCTGTCCTGGCCGGAGTTTTAAAGAATACCGGAAAGGTTTGAGGAAATCCCTGATATCCGGGCGATAAAACTTATAAAAATATAGAGAAGGGCTGCTCTGACAGCTCAGAAAAGGAATAAAATATGGAATTAAAAAACATACTGAAAAACGGAACAGAATTTAAAGAACAGGTTTATATGCTCTACGAAGAAGCTTTTCCTGCTGAAGAAAAAAAGCCGATCTCTCTTATGGAGCATCTTGCGGAAAAGGGACAGATGGAGCTTTTTGCAGTGACAGATCAGGATGAGTTTGTGGGACTTGCCTTTAATATGATGGATGGAAATACTGCGCTGTTGGATTATTTTGCTGTTTCTCCTGAAAAAAGAAACGGTGGATATGGAAGTAAAAGCCTGAAGCTTTTACTGGAACGATTCCGCAGTAATAAATATATTTTTGAAATCGAAATGCAGGATGAAAAAGCAGAGAATGCTCAGGACAGAAAGCGCAGGAAAGCCTTCTATCTGAGAAACGGTCTGAAAGAGACAGGACTTTTTGCCCATGTGTACGGAACAGATTTTGAGCTTCTGACTCCTGATGGAAGTCTGACTTATGATGAATATACAGGGTTTTTGGAGCGGATTCTGGGTGAAGAAGGAGTGCGGGTATTGAATCCGTCTCTGATCTCTCAGCTGCCGTAAGTTTCATCTGCAGAATCAACAGCAGCTATCAGAGAAAATAAAAAGATATTATATAATCAGCGCCCCCCCGGTATGTTGCCGGGGGCGCTGCAGATCACGACAGAAAGCAGTAATCAGTGATTACTTTTGGCAGTTTTTGAGGATAAATTCATAGGTTCGTTTACAGTTATTACGGTCATGATATGCAAAATATTTCTGATTCATATCGCTGTAGCATTTCTTTTCGCGAAAATCATTGGCTGCGTATTCTTTTATCAGCTCTATAAGCTGCTCTTCTTCTGTGCAGCGATCCCGGGGAGATCATAATAATTAGTAATATCTTGTTTTGAGCATTTGAGTTTAGTATATAAAACTATAAATGAGATAATACAGAATTTTGCGCAATAGAATCCATAATAGGTAGATACAGATACACTTTAAATTCTATATGTGTATCCTGTAAAGACAAAACAACGGGGATTTATGCACTTTTTTAAATTTGTTCATTTGCTGTTTTATAAAGGAATAAAATAAATGGAAGCGTTTATGATAAAAAATGTAACATGACAGAACTGGGAAACCAAGCTTGTTTTGGGTATCTTTATGTTAGGATCCTAAATTACAAAAATATAGAAAGCACAGGAGATCCTTATATAATTCAAAAAAATATAAGGAATTTTAAGAAAGAAGGTTGAGAAAATTTCAGAGTAAGATAAGATTACTGACTTTAGATGGTTAGTAAAAAATATGATACAGAGAAATGACCGCTTCCATGTATCCTTTTTCTGGGGTATTTTGAAACATTAAATAATCCTTGATTTTCAAGGAAAAAAGATTTAATTATATAGGAAGGAACGTACGATTATGAGTATAAACGAAATTAAAATTACGAATCTTAATACAAATGTAACGCGTATTCTTACATATGCCCAAAATGGTAAAAGTAAGGAGAATATCATCAACCAGGTTAGGAATGGATATTTCATCAGCACCTATATTTCCAGAGCGTATGGTTTCGTAAACCAACTTTTTATCTTTCCGGCATATCTGAACCATAAAGTACCGTACCTTTCGCAGTTATAATATATAGAAATCCCCTGTTTAGTATAACATATTTTTTAGGGCCTGACCAAAAGACTTATTAAAGAATTAAAGAATTTTTAAATAAAATCTTGACATGAACTTTTCTCCGTGTTATTCTATTACAGAACGCTGCCGAAGACAGTAGGTGCCGTAAGGCATAAGGATCAAAACGCCTACCGAGGACTTAGTATTCTGATAAGATTACAGGAGACCTTACTGTCATGGTACAGTAGGGCTTTTTTTATCTCAGTATCCATTGCAACGGCGGTATATCAAAATCTATAAGGAGGTGTACCATTTATGGCAAAAGTAGAACTGAAACAACCAATCGTAGAAGAAATCGCAAACAGCATTAAAGACGCTCAGTCCGTAGTTCTTGTAAACTACAGTGGTCTTACTGTTGAGCAGGACACTATTCTGCGTAAGGAATTAAGAGAAGCTGGTGTTCAGTATAAAGTTTACAAAAACACAATGATGAAACGTGCTTTTGAGGGAACAGACTGCGAGAGCCTTTCCAAACATCTTGAAGGTACAAACGCACTGGCAATCTCTGCTACAGATGCAACAGCACCTGCTAGAATCCTTGCTAAATATGCGAAACAGTTCCCGGCACTGGAGCTGATCGCAGGTGTAGTTGAGGGCAACTACAATGATCAGGCTGGAATCCAGGCACTTTCCCAGATTCCGTCCAGAGAAGAACTTCTTGGAAAACTTCTTGGAAGCATTCAGTCTCCGATCACAAACTTCGCTCGTGTGCTTAACCAGATTGCAGAGGCACAGGGTGGAAACGCAGCAGCTGCTGAGTAAATTTGTCAGGGACAGATTTACAATGCGCAGACAGCGTGCGGAAGAGTTTACAGTTTTCGTATAGCACTGTGAACCGGTATAAATTAAAATAATATTATATGGAGGGAAATTAAAATGGCAAAATTAACAACAGAAGAATTTATTGCAGCAATCAAAGAGTTATCTGTATTAGAGTTAAATGAACTTGTAAAAGCTTGTGAGGAAGAGTTCGGCGTATCTGCAGCAGCAGGCGTTGTAGTTGCAGCAGCAGGCGCAGCAGGCGAGGCAGCTGAAGAGAAAGACGAGTTCGACGTAGAGCTTACAGAAGTAGGCCCGAACAAAGTTAAAGTTATCAAAGTTGTTCGTGAAGTAACAGGTCTTGGACTTAAAGAAGCTAAAGCTGTAGTTGACGGTGCTCCGAAGGTAGTTAAAGAGGGCGCTTCCAAAGCTGAGGCTGAGGACATCAAGACAAAACTGGAAGCAGAGGGAGCAAAGATCACTCTGAAATAATTCAGTCTGAACAGAAGAGACAGCGCAGGGACGCCGCAGGTGTTCCTGCGTTTCTTTTTTTACTTTATCGGGAAAACAGTATATTCTGTATCAGTCTTGCCGGCAAATGAAAAAGGTGATCAAAAAAAGTTTGAAAATCTGGTTGACAGGTTGACAACAGTATGTTATAGTGAAAAATGCTATATTATGGCAAGATATGCCTGTTTACCTGAAAATATAAACAGGATCATGTTGTAATAAATAAAAAAACAGGGGTGAAACGTCAATGGAAAAAAACAGAATTCGTTCTGTAAAAACTGGAAAAAGCATGCGTATGAGCTACCAGAGACAAAAAGAAGTCCTGGATATGCCGAATCTGATCGAAGTCCAGAAAGATTCCTACAAATGGTTCCTGGATGAAGGGCTGAAAGAAGTATTTGATGATATTTCTCCAATCGCGGATTACGGCGGAAAGCTTAGTCTGGAGTTCATCGACTTTACATTTGACGCAAAGGATGCGAAGTATACAATTGAGCAGTGTAAAGAACGTGACGTGACTTATGCCGCACCTTTGAAGGTTCGAGTGAGACTGATTAACAAAGAAACAGAAGAGATCAACGAACACGAGATTTTCATGGGAGACCTTCCGTTAATGACGGAAACAGGCACATTTGTAATCAACGGTGCAGAGCGTGTTATCGTAAGCCAGTTGGTACGTTCCCCTGGAATCTATTATGCAATCGCACATGATAAAGTTGGTAAAAGGTTGTTTTCCAGTACCGTAATTCCCAACAGAGGTGCATGGCTGGAATATGAAACAGACTCCAACGATGTTTTTTATGTTCGTGTAGACAGAACCAGAAAGGTTCCGATCACTGTGCTGATTCGTGCCCTTGGTATCGGCACCAATGCGGAAATTGTAGAACTGTTTGGCGAGGAGCCCAAGATCCTTGCCAGCTTCACAAAAGATACTTCCACAAATTATCAGGAAGGTCTTCTGGAATTATACAAAAAAATCCGTCCGGGTGAGCCGTTGGCAGTGGAGAGCGCAGAGAGCCTGATCATGGCAATGTTCTTTGATCCGAGAAGATATGATCTTGCCAAAGTCGGACGTTATAAATTTAACAAAAAACTTCATTTTAACAGCAGGATTGTAGGACACAAGCTTGCAGAGGCAGTTGTGGATCCGTCTACAGGAGAAATCCTTGCAGATGAAGGCACAAACATCACAAGAGAGATCGCTGACAAGATCCAGAACAGCGCTGCTCCGTTTGTATGGATCCAGGGAGAAGAGGATCGCAAGATCAAGGTTCTTTCCAACCTTATGGTGGATCTTTCTGCTCATGTTGAGCTTGACTGTGATCCGAAGGAACTGGGTGTTACAGAATTAGTATATTATCCGGTTCTCGAAAAAATACTGGAAGAAAATGACAGTCTTGAGGATATCAAGGATGCGATCCGCAGAGATATCCATGATCTGATTCCGAAACATATTACAAAAGAAGATATTCTTGCTTCTATTAACTATAACATGCATCTGGAATACGGCCTTGGAAATGATGATGACATCGACCACCTGGGTAACCGCCGTATCCGTTCTGTAGGTGAGCTGCTTCAGAATCAGTACCGTATTGGTCTTTCCAGACTGGAAAGAGTGGTACGTGAGCGTATGACAACTCAGGACACAGAGAATATTTCTCCGCAGTCCCTGATCAATATTAAACCGGTAACAGCGGCAGTGAAAGAGTTCTTTGGCTCTTCACAGCTTTCCCAGTTCATGGATCAGAACAACCCGTTAGGTGAGCTGACCCATAAGAGACGTCTGTCTGCCCTGGGACCAGGCGGTCTGTCCCGAGACAGAGCCGGATTCGAGGTTCGAGACGTTCACTATTCTCATTATGGACGTATGTGTCCGATCGAGACTCCTGAGGGTCCTAACATCGGTCTTATCAACTCTCTTGCTTCCTATGCAAGAATCAATCAGTATGGTTTTGTTGAGGCTCCGTACAGAAAGATTGACAAAACAGACCCGTCCAATCCGGTAGTAACTGACGAGGTTGTTTATATGACAGCCGATGAAGAGGATAATTACCATGTAGCGCAGGCCAACGAGCCTCTGGACGAAGAAGGACACTTCATTCATAAAAACGTATCCGGTCGTTTCCGTGAGGAAACTCAGGAATACGAGAGACATATGTTTGACTACATGGACGTGTCTCCTAAGATGGTATTTTCCGTTGCTACAGCGCTTATTCCATTCCTGCAGAACGACGATGCCAACCGTGCGCTCATGGGATCAAACATGCAGCGTCAGGCAGTGCCGCTTCTGACCACCGATGCTCCGGTTGTTGGAACAGGTATGGAGACAAAGACTGCTGTTGACTCCGGTGTGTGTGTTGTGGCTAAGAAGGCCGGTACAGTTCTTCGCTCCACATCTACAGATATCAGCATCAAAAATGATGACGGAACAAAAGATGATTATCATCTGACAAAATTCCTCAGAAGTAACCAGAGCAACTGCTACAACCAGAAGCCGATCGTGTTCCAGGGCGAGCATGTAGAGGCAGGACAGGTTATCGCAGACGGTCCGTCTACTTCTAATGGTGAGTTGGCCCTTGGTAAAAACCCGCTGATCGGATTTATGACCTGGGAAGGCTACAACTACGAGGATGCTGTCCTTTTAAGTGAAAAACTTGTTCAGGACGATGTTTATACATCTGTCCACATTGAAGAATATGAAGCAGAAGCCAGAGATACCAAGCTGGGACCGGAAGAGATCACAAGAGATGTTCCGGGCGTTGGTGACGATGCTCTGAAAGACCTTGATGAGCGCGGTATCATCCGTATCGGTGCTGAGGTTCGTGCAGGAGACATTCTGGTAGGTAAAGTTACTCCTAAGGGAGAGACAGAGCTTACTGCAGAAGAACGTCTGCTCCGTGCGATCTTCGGTGAGAAGGCGAGAGAGGTAAGAGATACTTCCCTTAAGGTTCCTCATGGTGAGTACGGTATCATTGTTGATGCTAAAGTATTTACAAGAGAGAACGGTGACGAGCTTTCTCCTGGTGTAAATCAGTCTGTTCGTATTTATATTGCTCAGAAACGTAAGATTTCTGTTGGTGACAAAATGGCTGGTCGTCACGGTAACAAGGGTGTTGTTTCCCGTGTACTTCCTGTTGAAGATATGCCGTTCCTGCCTAACGGCCGTCCGCTGGATATCGTTCTGAATCCTCTGGGCGTACCTTCCCGAATGAACATCGGACAGGTGCTGGAAATCCATTTAAGTCTTGCTGCAAAAGCTCTTGGCTTCAATGTTGCAACTCCGGTATTTGACGGTGCAAACGAGAATGACATTCAGGATACTCTGGAACTGGCAAATGATTATGTAAACACAGAGGACTTTGAAGAGTTCCGTGCAAAATATCAGGATGTACTTGCTCCTGACGTTATGCAGTATCTGGATGAGAACAAGGCCCATAGAGAACTGTGGAAGGGCGTTCCGATTTCCAGAGACGGTAAGGTTCGCCTTCGTGACGGACGTACCGGTGAATACTTTGACAGTCCTGTAACAATCGGACACATGCATTACCTGAAACTGCATCATCTGGTAGACGACAAGATCCATGCACGTTCTACAGGTCCATACTCACTGGTAACACAGCAGCCTCTGGGCGGTAAAGCTCAGTTCGGCGGTCAGCGTTTCGGAGAGATGGAGGTTTGGGCTCTGGAGGCATATGGCGCGTCCTATACTCTGCAGGAGATCCTGACAGTTAAATCCGATGATGTTGTAGGTCGTGTGAAGACTTATGAAGCAATTATTAAAGGTGATAATATTCCTGAGCCGGGAATTCCGGAATCCTTCAAGGTTCTGCTGAAAGAGCTGCAGTCTCTTGGTCTTGACGTTAAGGTCCTGAGAGATGACAACACTGAGGTGGAGATTATGGAAACCGTGGATTACGGCGATACAGATCTTCGTTCCGTGATCGAGGGAGACAGACACAGCAGAGACAGAGAAGAGGAATCCTTTGGCAAGCACGGTTATACACAGCAGGAGTTCGAGGGTGAAGAACTTGTAGATGTGGAAGAGGAAGACGAAGAAGAGGAAGATGCATTCCTTGACTTTGACGAAACTCTTGATGACGAAGAATAGAAAGGGGAAAGAATACATGGCAGAAACAACCAATACCAATGAAACATATCAGCCAATGACTTTCGATGCCATTAAGATCGGACTGGCGTCCCCTGAGAAGATCAGAGAGTGGTCAAGAGGCGAAGTAACAAAGCCTGAGACTATTAACTACCGTACTCTGAAACCGGAAAAGGACGGACTTTTCTGTGAAAGAATCTTCGGGCCCAGCAAAGACTGGGAGTGCCATTGCGGTAAATACAAAAAAATCCGCTACAAAGGCGTTGTGTGCGACCGATGCGGCGTAGAAGTCACAAAGGCATCTGTCAGAAGAGAGCGTATGGGTCATATTGAGCTTGCTGCTCCGGTATCCCATATCTGGTATTTCAAGGGTATCCCGTCCAGAATGGGACTTATCCTTGACCTCTCTCCGAGAACATTGGAAAAGGTTTTATATTTCGCAAACTATATCGTACTGGACCCGGCTGATTCCGGGCTTCAGTACAAACAGGTCCTTACAGAAAAGGAATACCAGGATGCCCGTGAGTCCTATGGATACGGCTTCCGTGTAGGAATGGGCGCAGAGTCTGTAATGGAGCTTCTGCAGGCCATTGATCTGGAAAAGGATGCTGAGGAGCTGAAGGCAGAGCTTGTGGATGCAACAGGACAGAAACGTGCCAGAATCATCAAACGTCTGGAGGTTGTGGAATCCTTCCGTGAGTCCGGCAACCGTCCTGAGTGGATGATCATGACAGCAATTCCTGTTATCCCGCCGGATCTTCGTCCGATGGTACAGCTTGACGGCGGACGTTTTGCAACATCTGACCTGAACGACCTGTACAGAAGAATCATCAACAGAAACAATCGTCTGAAAAGACTGCTGGAGCTTGGCGCTCCGGATATTATCGTCCGCAACGAGAAACGTATGCTGCAGGAAGCAGTAGATGCTCTTATTGACAACGGACGCCGCGGACGCCCGGTTACCGGTCCTGGAAACAGAGCTCTGAAATCCCTTTCCGATATGCTGAAAGGTAAATCCGGACGTTTCCGTCAGAACCTTCTGGGTAAACGAGTTGACTACTCCGGACGTTCTGTTATCGTCGTAGGACCTGAGCTGAAGATTTATCAGTGCGGTCTTCCGAAAGAGATGGCTATCGAGCTGTTCAAGCCTTTTGTTATGAAAGAGCTTGTTGCAAACGGTACCTCTCACAACATTAAAAATGCAAAGAAAATGGTGGAGAAGCTCCAGCCGGAGGTATGGGACGTTCTCGAGGACGTTATCAAAGAACATCCGGTTATGCTGAACCGTGCGCCTACACTGCACCGTCTTGGCATCCAGGCATTTGAGCCGATCCTTGTAGAAGGTAAGGCTATTAAGCTTCATCCCCTTGTTTGTACCGCGTTTAATGCGGACTTCGATGGTGACCAGATGGCGGTACATCTTCCGCTTTCTGTTGAGGCTCAGGCAGAGTGCCGTTTCCTCCTGCTGTCACCAAACAACCTTCTGAAACCGTCTGATGGTGGCCCGGTAGCCGTTCCTTCACAGGATATGGTTCTTGGTATTTACTATCTGACACAGGAAAGACCGGGATACCCGGGAGAAGGTAAGTTCTTCAAGAGCATAAACGAAGCAATCCTTGCTTATGAGAACAAGGTTATCACTCTGCAGTCAAAGATCAAGGTTCGCTGCACAAAGACAATGCCGGATGGAACTGTTCTTACCGGCAATGTAGAATCCACACTGGGACGTTTCCTGTTCAATGAGATTCTTCCGCAGGATCTTGGATTTGTGGACAGAAGCATTCCGGGCAACGAACTTTTGCTTGAGGTTGACTTCCTTGTAGGTAAAAAGCAGCTGAAACAGATTCTGGAAAAAGTTATCAACACTCATGGAGCTACCAAGACAGCTGAGGTACTTGACGCTATCAAGTCCACAGGTTATAAGTACTCCACTCGTGCTGCCATGACGGTTTCCATTTCCGATATGACTGTGCCGCCTCAGAAACCTGAGATGATCCAGAATGCACAGAATATCGTAGATAAAATTACAAAGAACTACAAACGTGGTCTGATCACCGAGGAAGAGCGTTATAAAGAGGTTGTTGAAACCTGGAAGAAGACTGACGATGAGCTTACAAGAGCCCTGCTTGACGGTCTTGACAAGTACAACAACATCTTCATGATGGCCGACTCCGGAGCCCGTGGTTCTGATAAGCAGATCAAACAGCTTGCAGGTATGCGAGGCCTGATGGCAGATACAACCGGTCACACCATTGAGCTTCCTATCAAGTCAAACTTCCGTGAAGGTCTTGACGTACTGGAGTACTTCATGTCTGCGCATGGAGCTCGTAAAGGTCTTTCCGATACAGCTCTTCGTACAGCCGACTCCGGTTACCTGACCAGACGAATGGTTGACGTATCCCAGGAGCTGATCGTTCGAGAGACAGACTGCTGCGAGACAAGAGACGAGATCTCCGGTATGTATGTCAAAGGCTTTATGGACGGCAAAGAGGAGATCGAAAGCCTTCAGGAGCGTATTACAGGAAGATTCTCCTGTGAGACGATCAAGAATAAAGACGGTGAAGTGCTTGTAAAAGCAAATCACATGATTACACCAAAACGTGCAGCCAGAATCATGGCTGAGGGTGTAAACGCAGAGGGCGGAGCAATTGATCAGGTTAAGATCCGTACAATTCTTACCTGTAAATGTAAAGTTGGTGTCTGCGCAAAATGTTACGGCGCCAACATGGCAACAGGTGAGCCTGTACAGGTTGGAGAGTCTGTTGGTATTATTGCTGCTCAGTCTATCGGTGAGCCGGGTACACAGCTGACCATGCGTACTTTCCATACCGGTGGTGTTGCCGGCGGCGATATCACACAGGGTCTTCCTCGTGTCGAGGAGCTTTTTGAGGCACGTAAGCCGAAGGGTCTTGCGATCATCACTGAGATTCCTGGTGTTGCAGTTATCAACGATACCAAGAAGAAACGTGAGATCATTGTTACAGATCCGGAAAGCGGAGAGTCCAAAACATATCTGATTCCTTATGGATCACGTATCAAGATCATGGATGGTCAGACACTTGAGGCTGGTGACGAGCTGACAGAGGGTAGTGTAAATCCACATGATATCCTGAGAATCAAAGGTGTTCGTGCAGTTCAGGATTACATGCTCCGTGAGGTTCAGCGTGTATACCGTCTCCAGGGTGTTGAGATCAGTGACAAGCACATTGAGGTTCTTGTACGTCAGATGCTGAAAAAGATCCGCATTGAGGACAATGGAGATACTGAATTCCTTCCGGGCACACTTGTAGATGTTCTCGACTTTGAGGAAGTAAACGAGCAGCTTGAAAAAGAAGGAAAGACTCCGGCAGAAGGAAAGCAGGTAATGCTTGGTATTACCAAAGCTTCTCTGGCTACAGATTCCTTCCTGTCAGCAGCATCCTTCCAGGAAACAACCAAGGTTCTTACCGAGGCTGCTATCAAAGGTAAGGTTGACCATCTTGTAGGTCTGAAAGAAAACGTTATCATTGGTAAGCTGATTCCTGCAGGAACAGGTCTGAAACGCTACAGCGCGATCAAGCTTGACACAGGAATGCCGGAAGAAGAGGAAGAGGAAGTAACAGAGGACATTACAGAAAATGATGCAGATGTTACACCGGAGGAAACCTCTGAGACAGCTGAAACTGAAGAAGCAGTAGAAGAAAGCAGCGAAGATAATTTCGTTGAAACAGAAGAAGCTGATTCTGAAGAAGAATAAATAAAAAGCGCAGAATATGCGCAGATAAAATACAAAGGAAGTCCGAATGGCTCACAGGCCTGAGGGCTTCCTTTTTATATATGGCTTTAGCATGTTCAAGATCCCGGCGTATCCGGCAGATGTTTTGGATAAGGGGAAAAATCTGTTTTTTGCAGAGAGAATATATATGGAAGGAATTTATTACAGACTGTTCTAAGAAGGGATTTTAATAGGTGAATTCAGAAAGCAGTTTGTGTAAATCTTAAAAAAATATGAAAAATTATGGAATAAAATCGAAAAATACAGACAGATGGAAAGGCTCATGTTATAATGACTTATCGGCAGAAAATAAGGGTAAATTCAAATAATAATTTTGCTGACAGATAAATGACAGAGCTGAAGGTGGTTCAGATAACTGTCAGATATCAGCAATCATGAGGGGAGGGAAGAGGAATGGAAAAACAGCTTCCGATTTCGGTATGGCCGGAATGGAAGATCATCGAAAAAATCGGTGAAGGTTCTTTTGGAAAGGTTTATAAAGCGCAGAGAATCGTACAGGGGAAGACGTTTTATTCTGCTATCAAGGTTATTACCATTCCTTCCAGCCAGGGAGAACTGAGCAGTGTCCGTTCTGAGAATCCTGATGAACAGTCAGTGAAAGAATATTTTCACAGCCTTGTGGAAGACTGTATTCAGGAAGTCAGTACCATGGAGTATTTTCGTGGAAATTCTCATGTAGTATCAGTAGAAGATTACAAGGTTGTGGAATATCTGGATGATATCGGGTGGGATATTTATATTCGAATGGAGTATCTGACAGGATTTCTGGATTACTGTATGGGCAAGGAACTTACAGAAAAGGAAGTTATCCGGCTGGGAATCGATCTGTGCAAAGCTCTGGAATATTGCCAGAAACAGAATATCATCCACAGAGATATTAAACCGGAAAATATATTTGTATCAAGATTCGGGGAATTCAAGCTGGGAGACTTTGGAATCGCCAGGGAACTGGACAGAAATGTAAATGGTCTTTCCAAAAAAGGCACGTTTTCCTATATGGCGCCTGAAATGTATCGGGGTGAAGACTATGACCAGCGGGTAGATATTTATTCGCTTGGAATTGTATTGTACCGATTAAGAAATCACAATCGCCTTCCATTTATTGATTTGGAAAAACAGCTTATTACATATCGTGATAAAGAAAATGCACTGACCAGAAGAATGTCGGGAGAGGAACTTCCTGCACCGGCAGAGGCTGCTGACGGGCTGGCGAAGGTTATTTTAAAGGCCTGTGCGTACAGACGTGAAAACAGGTATCAGACTCCGGAAGAATTTCGGGAGGCGTTGGAAGCAGTCAGATATCAGGAACAAAAAACGCCAGTAAAGCATACGGAAGAACCTGAAAAAACGGAAAATGCAAAAAAAACGCAGATCAGAGAAAAGGAAAGAAAGCCTGTTTCCGAAAAAGTCCATTATGGAGAACCGGAGCCAGGAGGCACTATTGTGCTTCGGCAGGAAGGCGAAAGATCCGGAAACCGGAAGACGGAATCTGCAAAAAGAAGAACTATACAGTCTGAAACCGGGAACCAAAATCGCAGAAAGAGAGGAACTTCCGGCAGAAAAAAACAGAAAAAGCGTTTTGATCCCCTGATTGCAGCAGTGGTTGTAATGTTTATTGCTGTGTGTATTGCAGTCAGTGTTTTTGTGTGGCTGATCAGAGAGAATGCAGAGCTTCAGAGGCTGAAGCAGTCTGTAACTGAAACTATGGAGTCTGCAGAAAACAAACAGCTTCAGGATACACTGAAAAAGATTGGCTCTCAGGCAACAGAAATTACGGAAAATCTGAATCACTATAACTGGATCGGATCTGAACAGGAAGGAAAGATCAGTTATCTGAAATCAGAGGGCACAGAAACAGAACTGATGAAAGTCCTTATTTATCCGGAGCTTTCTGAGGATGGTTATTATGAAGAATACTATTACTGGGACGGAGATCTGTTTTTTGCATATGTGTGGGCAGATCACAATGTGTTTCCGGAATTAAAAACAGGCGAGCAGAAGGCAAATCTTTATTATTATGATGAGGGAGAAATGATCCGCTGGATAGATGAAAATAATATCTGTCATGATAATGAGACAGATAATTACGAATACAGAGAGCGGGCAGAAAAATACTGGAACAAAGCAGAAGAGTACGAAGCTGAACTGAATGTGGGAGTGTCGGCAGAAAGGACAGAAGATGGCGCAGTGGCAGAAGACAGCGTATCGCATTGAATATGCTTATGTATGTCATATAGGTAAAATACGAAATAATAATGAAGACAACTTCTGGTGCTGCGGAGAGCTTCTTCCTGCACAGAATCAGGGAATGGATCATATCAGAAGTGGAAGCGTTTCTCAAAAGGAGCTTCCGCTTCTGGCGGTATTTGACGGTATGGGCGGAGAAAGCTGTGGAGAAATGGCATCATACATTGCCGCATCCTCCTGCGGAGAATATTATGAACAGTACAGAGAGGAAATTTCCGAGGATCCGGAGCAGTTTTTGAAAAATGCCTGTATACGGATGAATCAGGCTGTGTGCGACTACAGTGCGGAAAATAAAATCCGGAGTATGGGAACAACGGCGGCAGTGCTTGCATTTGCCGGGAACCAGGTGTACGGCTGTAATCTTGGTGACAGCAGAATTTATCAGGCAGAGGACAGTCAGTTTCGGAGAGTCTCCCGTGACCATGTTCTGGGAGGCTCTCTTTTTGGAAAGTCTCCTCTTACACAATATGTAGGGATTCCGGAAGAAAGCATGGCGCTGGAGCCGTCTATTGTAAAAATGGAGGTACATCCGGGAATGAGATACCTTCTCTGTTCGGACGGGCTTACGGATATGCTGTCAGACGGAGAGATCGCAGATATTCTCACAAGAGAGCTTCCCGTTCAGGAGACTGTGGAGCTTCTGCTTGAACGGGCGCTGAAAAAGGGCGGGAGAGATAATGCAACGATGGTGCTTTGTGAGATCAGAGAGCCGGAAAAGACCTGGTTTCATAAAATGCTGGACAGGATGCACAAAAGAGATGAGGGTGATGAAAAATGAAAAATCGAATGCAGGATCTGGATTTTGAGCAGACGGTTGCTTTTGACCGTGTGGAGGATTTTGAGTTTACAAGAAAAGCAGTTCAGCGTTTTCGTCAGGTGGTAAGTCTGGAAGGCTTTGAGGATGAAGATGCAGATGTGATCTTTCATTATCTGTATAAAGAAATGGAACTGGTGTCTTTTGGAGACCATCTGAAACGGTATATTTATGAGAGAGCCGGGCTGGAAGAACCGTTTGCAGATGTAACTCAGGATATTTACAGAGATATCGTAATAGAATCTTTTCATGAAACCTGTACGCCAAAGTCCATGAAGCCTACATCCACAAAGCTGACTTCCCTGGTAAATAACTGGCTTACTCAGGCATCTGTAAAAAGAGAAACGGTGTTTCTTCTGGGATTCGGACTGCGAATGAGCGCAGATGATGTTTCGGATTTTCTTACCAGAGTGCTCAGGGAGCAGGATTTTGATTTCCATAATCCGGAAGAGGTTATTTACTGGTACTGCTACTTTAAACAATATGGATATCACAAGGCGGAGGAACTGAAAAACAGATACAGTGAGCTGGAGCCGGATGAGAATTACACAGAGGCTTCCAAAGTATTTTCGGGAGGACTGTGTCTTGACAGCGAGGAAAAGCTGTTTCAGTATCTGGCGTATGTAAAAGCCGGAACAGATGACCCCATGTCAGAAAAAAGTCAGGCGTTCCAGGAATTCTGCCGTCTTCTGAACAGAGCAAAGGAAATTATTGCTTCTATGTATCAGGGGGACGAGGAGGAAAAAGAGCGGGGCAAGGTGTGGAAGGTTTCTGATATTTCGGATTCCGATGTGGAAAAAGTAATCTGCAGCGGGATACCTGTTAATAAAATGGGTAATCTGAAAAAAATGTCAGCTTCTATTCTGGCAAAGCATTTCAGTCAGAAAAGGTTCAGCAGACAGCGGATCAACAGCATTATGAATCATAAGTTTCCGGTGGAACGCTTTGATCTGATCACCCTTGAGTTTTTTATCGTATCCCAGGAAATGCAGGATGATGATCCTTACAGCAGATACCGTCATTTTCTGGAAGAGATCCAGGCAATTCTCCATAAATGCGGAATGAGTGAGATTTATATTGTAAATCCATATGAATGTTTCCTTTTAATGTGTCTGCTGACCGACTGTCCTCTGGCAGTGTTCGCGGATATCTGGGAGATGTCCTATGAGGAAATGTGAGAAAAGAGAAAAAGTCGGCGATTACATTAAAAATAATGCAGAAAATACCTTGACAGCCGTATTTTTACGGGATATAATGAGCAGGCGTGCAACAGGAATGCATTTCTTTTTGTGCGTATAAATACGAAATAGCAACCGCACAACCCCATGGGAATCCATGGAGAAAATAATCGGGAGGTGAAATGGAATGCCAACATTCAACCAGTTAGTAAGAAAAGGACGTCAGACCACTGTAAAGAAATCTACAGCACCGGCTCTGCAGAAGACATTCAACTCTTTAAGAAAGAAATCAGTAGAGCAGTCTGCACCGCAGAAACGTGGTGTTTGTACAGCAGTTAAAACTGCAACCCCTAAAAAACCTAACTCCGCTCTTAGAAAGATCGCCAGAGTTCGTCTTTCCAACGGAATCGAGGTAACAAGCTACATTCCGGGAGAGGGACACAACCTTCAGGAGCATAGCGTTGTTCTTATTCGTGGTGGTAGGGTTAAAGACTTACCTGGTACAAGATACCACATCATCAGAGGTACTCTTGATACAGCAGGTGTAGCCAACAGAAAACAGGCCCGCTCCAAATACGGCGCTAAGAGACCGAAGAAAAAATAAAGCAGATTTTGTAGCGTAGTGAAGAAATTTGCGATATTTCTCGAACATGAAGTGTTTGAGAAAGTTCCCGCCTTTTAAGAGGGAGGGAAAATTTTAAAGATATCAGTCTCGGTCGCAGGGCGATTGAGAAAGTTCCCGTCTGAAATGAGAGGATTCCACTGTCGGATCATCAGACAGGCAGTAAATTTCCATCATAAATAAAGGACAGGAACGTCACATTTTATCATTTGTAAGATCACGAACGGCTATAAATTTTGTACGGTATTCCATATACCCTGTCGGTTGCGGGTTAATATAGGACTTTACCAGTGCGAACACCTTAGTTTTTGAAGTGAGTACCGATGATATAATCATATTGATTAAGGAGGGAAGTAACGTGCCACGTAAAGGACATACTCAGAAAAGAGACGTTCTGGCAGATCCGATGTACAATAACAAAGTGGTTACCAAGCTTATCAACAACATCATGCTTGATGGTAAGAAGGGTGTCGCTCAGAAAATTGTATACGGCGCATTCGCCAGAGTAGAAGAAAAAGCTGGCAAACCAGCTATCGAAGTTTTTGAAGAAGCTATGAACAATATCATGCCTCTTCTTGAAGTAAAAGCAAGACGTATCGGTGGTGCTACTTATCAGGTTCCGATCGAGGTAAGAGCAGACAGACGTCAGGCGCTGGCTCTTCGCTGGCTCACCATGTACTCTCGTAAAAGAGGCGAGAAGACAATGGAGGAGAGACTTGCGAACGAGCTTCTTGATGCAATGAATAACACAGGTGCATCTGTTAAGAAGAAAGAAGACATGCACAAGATGGCTGAGGCAAATAAAGCATTTGCTCACTATCGCTTCTAATTAGAGGAGGAAAATCCATTGGCTGGAAGAGAATATCCATTAGAGAGAACCAGAAATATCGGTATCATGGCGCATATCGATGCTGGTAAAACTACAACAACAGAGCGTATTCTTTACTATACCGGCGTTAACTACAAGATTGGTGATACCCATGAAGGTACTGCTACCATGGACTGGATGGAGCAGGAACAGGAAAGAGGTATCACAATCACTTCAGCAGCAACAACATGTCACTGGACTCTGCAGGAAAACTGCAAAGCAAAACCGGGTGCTCTTGAGCATCGTATCAACATCATTGATACCCCGGGACACGTTGACTTTACTGTTGAGGTAGAGCGTTCTCTTCGTGTATTAGACGGCGCTGTTGGTGTTTTCTGTGCAAAGGGTGGCGTTGAGCCGCAGTCTGAAAACGTATGGCGTCAGGCTGACACATACAACGTACCGAGAATGGCATTTATCAACAAAATGGACATCCTCGGCGCTGACTTCTACGGAGCTGTAGAGCAGATCAAGACCCGTCTGGGCAAAAATGCAATCTGCATTCAGCTTCCTATTGGTAAAGAAGATGAATTTAAGGGAATCGTTGACCTGTTTGAGATGAAAGCATACATCTACAATGATGACAAGGGCGATGATATCTCTATCGTTGATATTCCGGAAGATATGAAAGACGATGCAGAGCTGTATCGTACAGAGCTTGTAGAGAAGATCTGCGAGCTGGATGACGATCTGATGATGGAGTATCTGGAAGGTGAAGAGCCGTCTGTAGAGGCTATGAAAGCAGCACTGAGAAAAGCTACATGCGAGTGTGCAGCAGTTCCGGTTTGCTGTGGTACAGCTTACAGAAACAAAGGTATTCAGAAGCTTCTTGATGCAATCATCGAGTATATGCCGTCTCCTCTTGATGTACCGGCTATCGATGGAACAGACCTTGATGGAAATGAAATTGTAAGACACTCTTCTGATGAAGAGCCGTTCGCTGCACTTGCATTCAAGATCATGGCTGACCCATTCGTAGGAAAGCTTGCTTTCTTCCGTGTATACTCAGGAACGATGAATTCCGGTTCCTATGTTCTTAACTCCTCTAAAGGAAAGAAAGAGCGTGTAGGACGTATCCTTCAGATGCATGCGAATAAGAGACAGGAACTTGACAAAGTTTATGCCGGCGATATCGCTGCAGCAGTAGGATTTAAAGTAACAGGTACAGGTGATACCATCTGTGATGAGCAGCATCCGGTTATCCTGGAATCCATGGAGTTCCCGGAACCTGTTATTGAGCTTGCAATCGAGCCTAAGACAAAGGCCGGCCAGGGCAAACTTGGCGAGGCTCTTGTAAAACTGGCAGAGGAAGACCCGACATTCCGTGCACATACAAACCAGGAAACTGGACAGACAATTATCGCCGGAATGGGTGAGCTTCATCTGGAGATTATCGTTGACCGTCTCCTTCGTGAATTCAAGGTAGAGGCTAACGTAGGTGCTCCTCAGGTTGCTTATAAAGAGACAATCACCAAGGCTGTTGAAGTAGACAGCAAGTATGCAAAACAGTCCGGTGGTCGTGGACAGTATGGTCACTGTAAAGTTAAATTCGAGCCTATGGACGCTAACGGCGAAGAGCTGTATAAGTTCGAGTCCACTGTTGTCGGCGGTGCTATTCCGAAGGAATATATCCCGGCAGTTGGCGAAGGTATCGAAGAGGCCATGAAAGCTGGTATGCTTGGCGGATATCCGGTTGTTGGTATCCATGCTAATGTATATGACGGTTCTTACCATGAGGTCGATTCTTCTGAGATGGCATTCCATATTGCAGGTTCTCTTGCATTCAAGGATGCTATGCAGAAAGCATCCCCGATTCTTCTTGAGCCAATCATGAGAGTCGAGGTTACAACTCCGGAAGATTACATGGGTGATGTTATCGGTGATATCAACTCCCGTCGCGGACGTATCGAAGGTATGGATGACATCGGCGGAGGCAAGATGATCCGTGGATTCGTTCCGCTTTCCGAAATGTTCGGATATGCAACAGACCTTCGTTCCAGAACTCAGGGACGTGGTAACTACTCCATGTTCTTTGAGAAGTATGAGCCGGTTCCGAAGTCCGTACAGGAAAAGATTCTTTCCAAGAAAGACGCTTAATAAAATACTTGCAAATATCCTTGATTTGCAATATAATCAAGGATAGCAAGTTTACTTTGAAAATATGCTCTGACAAAAGAGTCAAGTTTTAAGGAGGACATTTTAAAATGGCAAAGGCTAAGTTTGAGAGAAGCAAACCGCATTGTAACATTGGTACCATTGGACACGTTGACCATGGTAAAACAACACTTACAGCAGCTATCACAAAAGTTCTGGCAGAGAGAGTAGCTGGTAACTCCGCTACAGATTTCGAGAACATCGATAAAGCTCCGGAAGAGAGAGAGCGTGGTATCACTATCTCTACAGCACACGTTGAGTATGAGACAGAGAAGCGTCACTATGCACACGTTGACTGCCCAGGACATGCTGACTACGTTAAGAACATGATCACTGGTGCTGCTCAGATGGATGGTGCTATCCTTGTTGTTGCAGCTACAGACGGTGTTATGGCTCAGACAAAAGAGCACATCCTTCTTTCTCGTCAGGTAGGTGTTCCTTACATCGTTGTATTCATGAACAAATGTGACATGGTTGACGATGAGGAGCTTCTTGAGCTGGTTGAGATGGAGATCCGTGAGCTTCTTTCCGAGTATGACTTCCCAGGAGATGACCTTCCGGTTATCCAGGGTTCCGCTCTGAAAGCTCTTGAAGACCCGAACGGCGAGTGGGGCGACAAGATCATGGAGCTTATGGATGCAGTTGATGAGTACATTCCGGATCCGCAGCGTGATACAGATAAAGACTTCGTTATGCCTGTAGAGGACGTATTCTCTATCACAGGTCGTGGTACTGTTGCAACAGGCCGTGTTGAGGCTGGTGTTCTTCACGTATCTGAGGAAGTTGAAATCGTTGGTATCAAAGAAGAGACACGTAAAGTTGTTGTAACTGGTATCGAGATGTTCCGTAAACTTCTTGACGAGGCTCAGGCTGGTGACAACATCGGTGCACTTCTTCGTGGTGTTCAGAGAAACGAGATCGAGCGTGGACAGGTTCTTGCTAAACCAGGCACAATCACATGCCATACAAAATTCACAGCTCAGGTTTACGTTCTGACAAAAGACGAGGGTGGCCGTCATACACCATTCTTCAACAACTATCGTCCGCAGTTCTACTTCAGAACAACTGACGTAACAGGTGTTTGCAACCTTCCAGAAGGAACAGAGATGTGCATGCCTGGAGATAACATCGAAATGACAATCGAGCTGATCCACCCGATCGCTATGAGCCAGGGTCTTACATTCGCTATTCGTGAAGGTGGACGTACTGTAGGATCAGGACGTGTTGCTACAGTTATCGAGTAATCACTGATTAACAGATAAAATTATATAAACTGGTATCATAGGATACCATTGTGTCCAAGCGTAAGATGCCCGTAGAACTTTGGTTCTACGGGTTTTTCTGTTGCTCGAAAATATGTAAAAGAGTAGAAAAGAATAATGAATAGTATAGAAAAACGGTTGCCGGGAGAGTATCCTGACAACCGTTTGTGATAACAGAATGATAACAAAATCTTAATTGTTGTTTTTAGAAGAATAAAAGGTTTTAACTTCAGATACAAATGTACGCATCAGTGCAAATGCATTTTTTGCTTCAATTAGGGTTGGAGCGTAGTTGTTTTGAGCAGCTTTTAGTATATGAATATTATTTCTTGAATCATAAAGCGAATCAAAACTTATTTTGGTAGCAGATGATATAATGTTATGGTCTACCGCAAATTCTGTTTTATGATCAATACGTTCTCTTTTAATGTCGGCTTTTATCTTTTTCTCTTTGCATAAATAAACGTTTTTATTTTCAAAAGTAATTTTGGTTGATGTTGAAAGGGCATTTTGACATTTAATCATCTGTATTACAGCATATTTTTCTTCGAATTCCGATTTATAAAAGGTTTCTATTGCTGCCTGCAGGATAGCTTCACAGATAGACGCATATTGTATAATTTGAAATCTAACAATTGCTCTATGTTTTGCTATTGGTAATCTCAATCCATTCATAAGTTTATAAAGGAATCGTGCCTGGTAGTAAGCCTCGCCAAGGTATTTTTGTAATTTGGGATTTTCTAAAAAAGAAAAATAGTCAGTAAACCAATTAATAGGATATGGTGTTGCTCCAGATTTAAATTGTTCATCTGGTACTAAATCACGATTACAAAATCCAATGACTTGTGTAATGAGTTTTTTATCTAATGCCATATAAATCCGCTCCTTTTAAATAAGATTTTGTGTTTTGACAGTTAGTGAATGACTTTTTTTGACTATAGTATGACATCCTATTGTGGTTCCCATGGCACGTAGTTTCCATTCTTCCTGGGTAGCGTTCAGTTTATCCAGTTCTGTCTGTCTTTTATCTTCATCTTCAATAGCTAATATTTCAGTTTTTTCCTTTTCATAGACATTTTTAAATTGACACCATTTCCTGAAAAAGTCCTGCATTGTAGGATTATCGAACGTCAGTGAAACCTTCTGATCAGGTGTTTCTGCAAGTGAGAGGTTTACTGAATCATCAATAGAAAACAATAGGGAGAGTACATCTCCAACTGTTTCAATATTAAAATCCAGAAAAACACTTACATTTAATCCCAGTGCAGTTGCTATCTTTTCTAACTGATCCGGCTTTGGATTCCTGATTCCCAGTTCATATTTTCTTATCGTACCAACATTAATGCCGGACAGCTCGGCTAATTGTATCTGACTGTATCCTCTGAATTCCCGGAATGCCCGGATTTTTTTACCTACCATTGTGGCTGCCTCCTTAATTATATTTGTGCTTCTATTCTAGCACAAAAGTGAATGATGCGAAAGAGGTTTTTTTTCAGAGCTGATTATAAAACACTTTGGAATATAAAAATTAAATTCGCAAAAGGCTATTGACAAAGCCACAAAAGTGAATTATGATAGAAAACACCAAAAGAGTCACAAAAGTGACCGGAAAGGAGGACACTATGAGAACTAATTATATGATGACTGTTGATGATGTCATGGAAGAATTAGGCGTGAAACGCAGTAAGGCATATTCCATTTTAAAACAGCTCAATAATGAACTGGCAAAGGAAGGATATGTAGCAGTTCGTGGAAAGATTCCACGTCCTTATTGGGAAACAAAATTTTATGGATGCTCTCAGAGAGCAATGTGAAGGAGGTTTTAAGATGTCAGCTTACAAAGACACAAAACAGGGAACCTGGTATGTGAGCTTCCGTTATATTGACTGGACAGGAAAGAAAACGCAGAAGCTGAAAAGAGGGTTCAAGACGAAGAAAGAAGCATTGAATTATGAAAAGGAATTCATGAGAAAGACTGCAGCGGATATGAAAATGGAAATGGGAAGTTTCATCGAAGTTTATTTTGAAGACAAGAGAAAAGAACTGAAAGAAAATTCAATCCGGAATAAGCAGCACATGATGAACAAACACATTGTTCCGTATTTTGGAACAAGAAAAATGAATGAAATTACACCGGCAGAGATTATCCAGTGGCAGAACACCATTCAGGAAAAAGGATACAGCAAGACTTATGAGCGTATGATCCAGAATCAGTTAAATGCACTGTTTAACCATGCACAGAAAATTTACAATCTGAAGGAAAATCCATGTAAGAAAGTAAAAAAGATGGGAAAATCGGATGCAAATAAGCTGGAATTCTGGACGAAAGCAGAATATGACAGATTTATCGCCGGGATTGAACCGGGGAGTGAAGATTATTTGATATTTGAAATTCTGTTCTGGACAGGAATCAGGGAAGGAGAGCTTCTGGCATTGAGTCTTTCGGACTTTGATATGAGTGGAAATCTTCTGCATATCAATAAGACTTATAACCGAATCAGGAAAAGAGATGTGATTGATACTCCAAAAACAGAAAATTCGGTCCGTACTATTGATATTCCCAATTTTCTTAAAGAAGAGGTGCAGGAGTATGCGAAGAAACATTATGGATTTCCGGAAGATCAGCGGTTGTTCCCAATTGTAGCGAGAACGCTGCAGAAACGTCTCAAGAAATATGAAGCATTGACTGGTGTAAAACCAATCAGAGTGCATGATATCCGGCATAGTCATGTGGCATATTTGATCTATCAGGGCGTAGAACCACTGATTATCAAGGAGAGACTTGGGCACAAAGATATCCAGATGACACTGAACACTTATGGACATCTGTACCCGTCACAGCAGAAAAAAATAGCAGAGATGCTGGACAACAAACGTTAATACGGAGGAAGAAGAAAATGAAAACAAAGAAAGTAGTCGGAAAAATATTTGATGCAATTAACTACAGTAAGAAGTTGAAGATAAGTTCCATTTTACCAGATCGAGATTCAGATTATGTGATTCTTCTTGAATTAGAGGACGGAAGCAAATTTGAAATCATTATTATTCCTACAAGGAGATTTGTGTAAGGAGCAAAAGCTATGACTACTGACAGACAAAAAGAAAAAGCCCAGACAAAATATCTGAGCAAGTTCTCTGATAATCAGATTCACTGATATACCATCTTGGCAGATTCAGTATATCACGAATTGAAAGATACAACAATTCCCGAATATCTGTTCATCAGAGACTTGCCCGGAAGGGCAGGAGGTGGAAGTGACAATATTTGAACAGATAAAAGAATGTGTGACAGCGAGACAAGCTGCAGAGCATTACGGAATAAAAGTAAAAAACAATGGAATGGCATGTTGTCCGTTTCATAGTGATCGACATCCAAGTATGAAAATAGATAAAAATTATCATTGTTTTGCATGCGGAGTGGGCGGAGATGCAATAGATTTTATAGCAAGGTTATTTGGAATATCACAGTATGAAGCTGCGAAAAAGCTGATAGAAGATTTTGGACTGGATATAAAAGTCGAAGACAGAAACAGATACAAAAGGACGAACCAAAGCAGGAATACTTTGATATCAAAGAAACCTAAAGTTGTGATGATCAGAGAAAAACTGGAGCAGTGGTTAAAACATGCAACAGACGTGCTAATCAGATATCTGAAATGGATTCAGTTCTGGAAAGTGTTTTACAGACCAGAATCGGAAGGAGAATGGCACGAATTATTTACGGAGGCATTAGCAAATGAAAGAAAGATAAATGACTATCTGGACGTGCTGATGTTTGGAACGGGAGAAGAAATTGTAGAGTTTTTCAAGATAAAGAGAAGGGAAGTTGAAAAAATTGAAGAAAGAATTAACGAATATCAGCGAGAAGTCTTTGATGGAATTAGAAGATATTGTGAATGAGGAGATGCTTACAGTAGAAGATGTCAATGAAATGCTGGAGCATACGGATAAAGGAAGAACAAAGCAGACAATCAGAAATTGTGTAACGGTACTTCAAAATGATCCAGTGCTGAAAAAAGCAATTAAGAGGAATGAACTTTCCGGAAGAATGGACATTGTGAAAGAGGTGCCTTGGGAACGGAGAAGCGAGAGCCTCACAGTGACAGATACGGACGATAGTAATCTAAAGATGTATCTGGAAGATAATTATGAGATTACTAGTGAACGAGTAATAAAAAAAGGAGTGGATATTGTTTCCAATGAAAATAAGTATCATCCGATTCGAGATTATCTGGAGAGCCTAATGTGGGATGGCGTTCCACGCATTGAGAATTTACTTCCACGGTTTCTTGGAGCTGAAAAGAACAGTTATACGACTGGTGTGATGAAAATGCATATGCTGGCAGCAATATCTAGGATATATGAACCAGGAATAAAGTATGATATTATGCTTTGCCTGGTAGGAAGTCAGGGAGCCGGAAAATCTACTTTTTTCAAATATCTAGCGATAAATGACGATTGGTTCAGTGACAATCTGGATCACCTGGATGATGAAAATATTTATCGGAAATTACAGAACCATTGGATTATAGAGATGGGAGAAATGAAAGCAACTGTTACTGCAAAGAACATTGAACAGATCAAATCGTTTCTAAGCAGACAGAAAGAAACTTACAAAGTTCCTTATGAGGTTTATCCAGAGGACAGACCACGACAGTGTGTATTTTGCGGAACATCGAATGACCTGAATTTTCTCCCATTGGATAGAACCGGAAACAGGAGATTTGCCCCAGTTATGACAGATATAACAAAAGCAAAAGTTCATATTCTGGAAAATGAAGAAGAGAGCAGAGCTTATATTGTACAGGCATGGGCAGAGGCTATGGTGCTTTACCGACAGGGAAATGTATACCTCAGTTTTACAAAAGAGATTGAGGAAGAAGCGAAGAAACTGCAGAAAGAATTTATGCCGGAAGATACAAATGCAGGAATTATCCAGGCGTTTCTTGATGACTATGAAGACGATTATGTATGTACAAAGCTTTTGTTTGATGATGCACTGCATCGGGCAGGTGAGATGAAACAATGGGAAAGCAAAGAAATCGCAAATATTATGAACAATGCAATAGAAGGATGGAAACAACACGGTACTCACCGTTTTGGAAAGGAATATGGCATCCAGCGGTCATGGAAACGAATAGAAGGTACTGAGAAAAAAGACAAGGATGGATTTATGGAAGTGCCGAAACAATTGGAGATACCGTTTGAGTAAAGATTATTGTAAACGATGCAAACGGAACTTTTGAAAAAAACTTAAAAAGTTAAGTTTTAAAATGTTTTTGTCTCTGTTTACAGCTTTCGTTTACAAGATGATATCGGATGAAATATAAGCCGACCAACGGGAGGAATAGCACCGCAGGTCGCAAGGGAACTTTTGATGGACGGTACGGCTGTCGAAAGTGCTTTTGCGTTACTTTTGACAAAAGTAACAAAACCGCCGTATCCGGCGATAAATATATTTTGTGCCATAATTGGCAGAGATACAAATTTATGTGCCCTATCGGGCACTAGTTTTAGAGAGAAAGGAGAAGCGTATGATGATGAAACGAACAATGTGTGGTATGGTTGGGCCAGGTTCACTGGCTCACAATAGAAGGGCATTTAAAGCGGAAAATGTGAATCCGGAAAGAACCCAATATAATATCTGTTACCGAGATGAAAATCTGAAAGAAGTTTACAAAGAGTTGTTTGATGAGGCTGTGGAGAGATACAATGTTGGAAAACGAAATGATCGAAAGATTACCAATTATTATGAAAAGATACGGCTTGGAAAACAGGAGAAGCTTTTTCATGAAGTAATCTTTCAGGTCGGAAATTGTGGAGATATGGCAGTAGGAACGGAAGAAGGAGAGTTAGCTGTAAAGGTATTGGATGATTTTATAAAAGATTTTGAAAAAAGAAATCCTACACTTCGGTTATTTAATTGCTATTTACATCTAGATGAGTCTACTCCACATTTGCATGTCGATTTTGTTCCATATGTGAGTGGGTGGACTGGAAAAGGCATGGACACGAAAGTTTCTTTAAAGCAGGCATTAAAAAACCTTGGATTTCCAGGCGGAAGTAAACGTGACACAGAACTTAACCAGTGGATTAATCATGAAAAAGAAGTTTTGGCAGAAGTCGCTAAAAAGCATGGAATTGAATGGGAACAGAAAGGCACACATGAAGAACATCTGGATGTTTATAATTTTAAAAAGAAAGAACGTAAGAAGGAAGTGCAGGCTCTGGAGCAAGAAAAAGAATACCTGACAGCGGAAAACGAAAGTTTAGCTTTCAAGATTTCAGAAGTAAAAGCTGATATTGAAAAGTTAGAAGATGAAAAGCTTCAGTTTAAAAAAGATAAAGATGCTACAGAAAAACGTGCGAAGAAAGCAGAAACAGAATTGAAAAAACTGGAGGACAGAAGAGAATTCCTGCAACCAGTGATGGATAATGTCAGCAAGGAAATAAAAGAATACGGAATGATCAAAACATTTCTGCCGGAAGCTACAGCATTGGAACGTGCGGTAACTTATCGGGATAAGAAAATCAAACCATTATTCATTGAAATGAAAAATAAAATCGGTGCGATGGCGGCACAGGTGAAAGAACTCACTAGAGAAAGAGATAACTGGAAAAGTAAGTTTCAGAAGAAAAAGCAGGAGCATGAGAATACAAAAAAGGAACTGGCGGAAGTTCAGAAGGATTATCAGAAGTTATCCAGTGAGAAAGAAATACTGCAGGGACTTGCGGACAGATACAATCGACTTTTACGTATGTTAGGGAAAGATATGGTAGAAAGACTGGTGCAGGACGATATCCGGATGCAGGAGGAACTTGAAGCGAAAAAGCATAAAGAGCAGATGCCGAAAAAAATAAGTGATCGTATACCGTGGGCGAAAGAACGAAGTGAAGAACACAATGCACAAATTAAGAAGAATAAAGCAAAGTACAGAGGAATGGAGTTATAAGAATATGAAGAAACAAATTTATGATGAAAAGAACGGACTGAGCTACACATTGCATGGAGATTATTATCTACCAGACCTAGAAATCAATGAGGAAGAACCCGCATATGGGAAATATGGAATAATGCGAAAACAGTTTTTGAAGGAGCACAGGAGTGCCAGGTATCAGTATCTGGTACTGACCGGGAAACTGACGGAGCATTTGAATCAGATTGATGAAGAGGTCAGAAAAAAAGTTGAGATGCTGGTGGAGCAGATGGCTGGACAATGGGGAGTGACAGAAGAATTGAAGCTGCAGGATCAGATGGAATGGGCGAGGAGGATGAATAATTTTAAGAATGTTGCGGAAAAAATGGTGTTATTGGAAATAATTTATGCATAAAGAACACATATAAAAGAAAATTGAATATGATGTGAGAAAGGGCACGTTGATTAAAAACGTGTCTTTTTTCTGTTTGCAGGGAATTGAATAGTGGTTGTTAGTTTGATACAATAAAATGGATTATACGGTATTGAGGGTGAGAAAATTATGCCGACGAAAGAACCGCGTTTTCATGGCGAAGTTACAGAAAAAAGTCATAAAAATATGAGTAGAATACGTGGAAAAGATACAAGTATAGAGGTTGTGTTGAGAAAGGCTCTATGGCATAGGGGATTCCGTTATCGAAAAAATTACAAGGGATTGCCGGGGAGACCGGATATTGTTTTGACGAAGTATCGTATTGCCATTTTTTGTGATAGTGAATTTTTCCATGGAAAAGATTGGGAAATACTGAAGCCACGATTAGAAAAAGGAAAAAATCCAGATTATTGGGTTAAGAAAATAGAGCGGAATATCCAGAGAGATGAAGAAAAGGATCAGCAATTAAATTTTATGGGGTGGACTGTGATACATTTCTGGGGAAAAGATATTCTGAAAGATACAGAACAGTGCGTTAGAGTGATAGAAGAGATGATATTTGATCAGAAACTGGAAGAAGTAAACGATGAAGAGGAAATGTAATGATGAATTATTTGGAAGAATATGATGAAGCGGATCCTATTTCAATTGAAACATATGCAAAAAGGTTGATTGGAAAAACATTTGCAGATGTATGTAAGCAGGATGACATCACCAAAGCTATGGTTGTCAGGGAGACAACAAATTATGAAGTAAAGCACGAGAACAAGAAGCGAAAAGGTGGTTTGGGAGAACTGATAGAAGAGAGATTCTTTCACTATCAAACGAATAATGATGCACGTCCGGATTTTGATAAAGCAGGTGTAGAACTAAAAGTAACACCGTATAAACAAAATAAGAATGGGACACTGGTAGCCAAGGAAAGACTGATATTGACCATGATTGATTATTTCTCAGTTGTTGATGAAACATTTGAAGATAGTCACATGTGGCAAAAGGCTCGCTTGATTTTACTGGTGTATTATCTGTATCAACAAGAGATAAAGAACCGGTTAGATTATCGTATTGGATATGTGAAACTGTTTGCACCGCCGGAGCAAGATATAAAAATCATAGCACATGATTTTGAGGTCATTGTTGAGAAAATCAGAAACGGAAAAGCACATGAATTATCTGAAGGGGATACTTTGTACCTGGGAGCAGCACCAAAAGCAGCAACATCAAAGGACCGGAGAAAGCAGCCATTTAGTGATGAATTAGCAAAACCACGGGCATTTGCATTTAAAAATTCTTACATGACATATGTTCTGAACAATTATATTATTCCAGGGAAAAATACGTATGAACCGATTATCAAGGGTACAGCAGAGGAATCTTTTGAAGATTATGTTGTAGGAAAAATAGATGCGTATTGTGATCAGTCGGTTACTGATTTATGTAATACATTCCATATAGAATATCAAAAGAAACCGAAAAGCCTAGAGGCAATGTTAGCATATCGGATGTTAGGCATAAAAGGAAATCACGCGGAAGAATTTGAAAAAGCAAATGTGGTAGTTAAGACGATACGTATAGAGAAAAATAATAAAATAAAGGAAAAAATGTCATTCCCTACGTTCAAATTTAAAGAACTAGTAGAGGAAGACTGGGAAGATTCTACATTTGGAAATTATCTACGTGAAACTCGATTTTTGTTTGTAGTTTATAAGTTTGATCAACAAGATGAGTTAAGGTTAAAAGGCTGTCAGTTTTGGAATATTCCATATGATGATTTGGAAGGTAATGTGAAGGCAGTTTGGGAAAGGACGCAGAGAGTGCTTCGTGAAGGACTTCAGATAGAAAAGAAAAATGGAAAAAATTATAATAATTTTCCAAAATCATCAGAAAATCCAGTGTGCCATGTAAGACCACATGCACAAAATGCAAAAGATACTTATGAACTTCCAGACGGAAGGCAGTATCCAAAGCAATGTTTCTGGTTGAATAATAGTTATATTTTGTCGCAGTTAGATAAGAATTTTATTGAGGATTGATAATGGGTAATAAAGAATACAAAACTTCAGAAGAAGTAAAGAAGAGAGCGGAAGAAGCGATAGGACATTCATTTAAAGAAATTTTTGAATTAGCTCAGAAATTTCAACAAGAAAATGGATTAAAAGAGAAGCATGGAAAGGGAGACATTGGCCAAGCCTATGAAGAAGGCTGGTTTAATTATGCATGCAATGAAGAAGCTGAACCGGATTTTAAAGATGCGGACATTGAATTGAAAGTAACTCCATTTTTGATTAATAGTAGGGGATATAGAGCAAAAGAGAGGTTATCGCTTGGAAAAATCAACTATAGAGACGAAAATTGGAATGAGTATGAAGAGAGCAGATTCTGGACAAAAAATCATCATCTGCTGGTTATGTATTACCAGTATATCAAAGGTGTAAAACGTGAAAAGTTCAGTGTAGAGAAAGTGGACGAGATTCTGTTGGAAGAATTACCAGAAAGAGATCAGATGATTATTCAGCATGATTGGGAAAAGATTGCACGTTATGTAAAAGCGGGTAAAGCACATGAATTATCAGAACGAGATTTTATGTATCTCAGTCCTGCTAGAAAAGGTGCCGGCGGAGATGAGAAAGTAAAATATAATGACAAATATCCGAAAGCAAAACCAAGAGCGTATTCATTTAAAAAGTCGTATATGACAAAATTGTTTAATGAGAGAATGCTTACCCCAGAGGAAATATCTTATATTTTGCCAGGTGCGGTATTGCCAAAGGAAAAAGAATTTGATGATATTCTGATTGAAACTTTGAAACCATATTTTGGAAGAACAGTTGAATCATTGAAAAAAGAATTCCCTAATTATCGTAACGGATATAGTGAAAAGAACGATATTGTTAAGCAGATATACAAGAGTGAAAATGATTTAGAAGAAACAGATGAATTCCAAAAAGCTAATTATAGAGTAAGAACCATTACAGTTGACGAAAAAGGAACACCAACGCAGGATATGTCATTTTCGGCGTTTGATTTTGATGGATTACTGAAAGAAAAGAACTGGACAGAATCTATTGTTTATGATGAAATGGTAGATTCGAAGTTTTTACTTGTAATATTTTCAAAGAATGCAGAGGGGCAAGAAATCTTGAACAATGCGCTTATATGGTATATTCCGAAAAAAGATGTAAATAAAGTAAAAGACGTTTGGAAAGAAGCAAGAAAAGTTATTAAAAATGGAATAAAGTTACAACAGAAATTATCACACGATAAAGCAGGAAGGTTAATTTTTGTGTATGAAAATAACTTCCCGAAGAGTAACTTTAATAAAGTGGCCCATGTAAGAAATAAGGCAGGAGAGAGCGAATATTTTTGTGAAAATGCAAATTCAGTAAAATTAAAAAATCCTGCAAAGGTTATCACTTTAAAAGAAATTCCAGCGGAATTGAAAGATACTCCGATACCTACTGGAGAATACATGACTAAACAGTGCTTTTGGTTCAATAAGAAATATATGAAACAGCAGATTAAGGATTTTATAAAATCATACTAAAAAATAGAAAAGGATCTTTACAAGAATATAAAAATAGGTTATTATATTCAAGAACGATCGTTCGAATAATAAAAGAAGAGGTAATATAAAGTGAAGAAAACAGTTTGCGAATTGTTTGCCGGCGTAGGTGGATTTAGATGTGGACTTAATAATATAAGAACAGCAGAAGATTATGGTAAAAAAGAAAAATGGGATACAGTTTGGTTTAGCCAGTGGGAGCCAGCAGAGAAAAGTACACAGTACGCACATGACTGTTATGTATATCGATTTGGAACACGATTAGATAATAATGGTGAAGATACCACGAATTATAATATTGAAGACGTAGACAAAACAACACTTCCTGATTTTAACTTGTTGGTCGGCGGTTTCCCGTGCCAGGACTATTCAGTAGCATCTTCGTTAGCTACTTCCAAAGGGCTTGAAGGGAAAAAGGGAATTTTATGGTGGTCAATACGTGAGACCTTAGAAGCAAAGAAACCACCATTTGTATTACTGGAAAATGTTGATAGATTATTAAAATCTCCTGCAAAGCAAAGAGGTAGAGATTTTGGCGTGATACTCGCATGTTTTCGTGATGAAGGATATACCGTGGAATGGCGTGTGATAAACGCTGCAGAATATGGATACCAGCAGAGGCGGCGTAGAACATTTATTTTTGCTTATAAAAATAATACAAAATATGCAGACAGAATTTTGAAATCAGTGGGCTATGCAGATGCATTAAAAGAAGAGAGTATGGAAAATGCAATCTTAAAAGAAGGTTTTTTTGCAGAAACATTTCCGGTAAATAAAGCAGAATCTACTAAGATTAAAATTAAAGAACTTCCGATAGAAGTGGGTGAAGTATCTGAAACATTCCAATGTGCATTTGAGAATTCTGGAATAATGAAAGACGGAATAATATACACAATGAAGACTGTTCCGAATTATCATGGAAAACAGATAACTCTTGGCGATGTTATGGAAACGGGACAAGTAGAAGAACAGTATTTTATTCCAGAAGAAAAATTATATTATACAGATCCAACAGTTACACACAGCGATGAAACGGAGCAGCGTCTTCCAAAGGAAGATAGACAGACCTGGCAGTACCTGAAAGGGGCAAAAAAATTGTTACGTACAAGTTCGACCGGACATGAATATGTATTCTCAGAGGGTGCTATTTCTATGATCGATCAGGAAGATAAACCAGCACGTACAATGCTGACATCTGAAGGTGGATTCAGTAGAACAACTCATATTGTGAAAGATAAGATGACTGGAAAAGTAAGATTACTTACTGCAACAGAAGCAGAACGAATCCAGGGATTTCCTACAGACCATACAAAGTACTGTCTGGTTAAGGGAGAAACAGTGGAGATGCCATTGAGAAAACGTAGATTTATGATGGGAAATGCACTGGTGGTTAATCTGGTGGCAGATATGGAGAAGACATTACATCAGATATTCGAAAAGGAATAACATAATATTCTACAAAACCGTAATATACTTGGTATATTAATGGTCAAGCTGTATAATACAAGTAAGGGGGCAAAAGATGTATTATTCACCACTTAGATATCCCGGCGGGAAAGGGAAATTAGCACCATTTATGGAATATATGGTAAAAAAATCAAATATACAAGGTGGAACATATGTAGAACCCTTTGCTGGTGGCGCTGGAATTGCACTTGATTTATTATTTAATGAATTAGTGGATCATATAGTTATTAATGATTATGACAAGGCAGTTGCAGCATTTTGGAAAGCAGTACTTACAGAAAATCATAAATTTGTAAATGCGGTATATACGGTTCCACTTGATATTGCTGAATGGGAACGCCAAAGAAATATTTTAAGAACGACAAAAAAATATAGCTTTGACTTGGGATTTGCAGCATTTTATTTGAATAGGACAAATAGATCGGGGATAATAAATGGAGGTCCAATTGGAGGATTACTACAGGCCGGAGATTGGAATTTAGATGCTAGGTTTAATCGGAAGGCGTTGGCAGACAGAATTGAAAAAATCGGGAAAAGAAAAGCCGATATTTCTGTATATAATAAAGATGTTAATAGTCTAATATCTAATTATGTACCTAAATATGGTGATAAGACATTGATATATTTTGATCCACCATATTTTGAAAAAGGTAAGCAACTGTATATGAATTACTTTTCTGAGAAAGATCATAAACGTATTGAAGGCTTAATTCGAGAAAATGTTAAATGTAGTTGGTTGATTACGTATGATGATGCACCGGAAATAGTGAATATATATGAGAAATATACAATTAAACGATATGACTTGAATTATAGTGTTGCAAAAAAGAGAATTGCCAGTGAATTAATGATTTTCCCTGAAAATAGTTTTTTACCAACAAATGAGGAACTCGAAAGAGAAAAAATATGTATTAACTTAAGATAAGAGGTTAAGGTATGAAAATAATTGAACAAATAGATATTAAAAAGTTTCGAGGGTTTGAAGATGTGTCTGTTAAATTCAATAAACCAGTTAATGCGATAATTGGAAAGAATGGATCAATGAAAACGACACTGCTTGGTATGTTGGCTCACCCATTTACTTTAAAAACAGGGGCAATGTCATCGGAAGAGCCACTAATCGGTGGAAAAGAATTTAATTCGCCAATGAGCGATAAATTTAAATTCTCAGATGAATTTGATGTTCCTGGAGAACATCAGTGGACTTTACAGATAAATCCAAGGGTTTATCCTAAACATACATATACATGTGTTAGTGAAAGGCGAACAGATAACGGAAAACTCCGCTTTTGGTCAACCGAAGGGCGTGAAAAAAACATGAATTATATTCAGTGTCCGGTTATCTATTTAAGTATGAAAAGGTTACTGCCAGTCGGTGAAGAAAAAAAATTACAAGTAAATCCTTCTGAATTGTCTGATGAAGAAAAAAAGTTTTATGCATCAATACATAATAAAATTTTGATTAGCACTGAGAAAATAGAAGATGTTCAAGATGTATCGAGCTTAAATAGTAATAACAAACATACACTCGGGCCTACCACAGAAACGACAGATGCATGGACGATTTCGGCCGGACAAGATAATGTTGGAAGAATAGTTTTAGCGGTATTATCTATGATAAGATTAAAAAAGAAATATCCGTCAGAATATAAAGGTGGAATTATTTGCATAGATGAATTGGAGAGTACCTTATACCCAGCGGCACAAGAAAAAATGGTTGAATTTATGTATGATTCTGCACAAAAATATGATTTGCAATATTTTTTTACAACACATTCAATGTCTGTAATAAATTTCTTGAAAACTGGTAAATATAATAATAGAAACACTATTATATATTTGCAGAAAGTTGGTGGGAAAATTATAGCGACAGAAAATCCAACATTAAGGGATATAGAAAACAATTTAAATGTTGCGGCTGGTAAGAAAAAGATGTCATCAAAAATAAAAGTTTACTGTGAAGATGGCATAGGAATAACATATTGCAAATCTTTTTTGCCGAAGAAAATAAAAGATAAAATCGAATTTGTGACAGGAATGGATTTGCCGTGGTCGGTATACAAAACAATGTATCAACATAAAGTTCCTGAATTTTTAAATAATATTATTGTTTTGGATGGAGATGTAAAAAAGCAGGACTTAGGATGGAAAAATTATCCACATGATAAAAACATAACTTTTTTGCCAACAATGGATGCTCCAGAGCGTATGATTTATAATATGTTGTATGATATGGATGAAATGGATGGATTTTGGGATAATTCTTTAAGTGGATATTCGAAAAACGTCTGTTTTAGAGATTATCCTAATAGAATAGATAATATTGATACAATCAAAGAATGGTTTGAAGGACAGAAAGAATATGCTGGAAGAGCGTACTCTAAGTTTTTGAATGAATGGAAAAAGAGAAATCCTGAGATTGTGGTAGAGTTTGTAAAAGAATTTGTAAAAACGTATAATTATGTAGCTGAAAAAACGGGATTTGATCAGATTGATATTAATACTGTGTAAAAGAAAGCGTGATAACACCATGATAACAAAATCTCCAAAAACCACACGGACACAGCGGAAAATTCGGATTTTCCCACACGAATCACACGAAAAATCACCATTTGTATACCGTAATACACCAGTCTGATACCGTGAAGGCGGACGTACTGTAGGATCAGGCCGTGTTGCTACAGTTATCGAGTAATATTCGATAAGCAATGAGCAGTGTAGGGACGAGGAAAATATCCGATGCGAGTTTACTCGTATGAGGATATTTGACGAAGGACTTACAGGGCGAATGCCCGACCGAGATGAAGCGTAGCGGAATCGAGGTGTACTGCGAATAGAATAGATAAATTATATATAGTGTTATCGTAAGATAACTTTGTGTCCAAGCGTAAGATTACCCCGGAACCGTAAGGTTTCCGGGGTTTTTCTGTTATGTGGAAATATGTTATGTGAAATAAACAATCCTGAAATGAATGGATTTTCCCTTTTTAAGTAAGTAGGTAATCATTCGTATATTGACATTTTATAAAAGCCATCTGATACTGCT
>OBXV01000164.1_pt1 | contig 72963 bp, 75 predicted proteins | sample 1495451 | NCBI WGS metagenome assembly OBXV01 (sample SAMEA2580178, study PRJEB22360) | human gut metagenome | biome: human gut; feature: human-associated habitat; material: faeces | place: Denmark | collected 2008/2010 | reverse complement strand
AGCAGTATCAGATGGCTTTTATAAAATGTCAATATACGAATGATTACCTACTTACTCTATATCTTTAAGGACAATTGGTTGTAGCATATTTGGTCACCGTCCTTTCTAGTTGATAAAAATACGACATACAATCAAAAAGATGTATGTCGTATCCAGTTACTCATATTCAATTTCAATATTTCTTACTCTGGTTTTTCCAATAATCTGCTTGGTTCTTGTATTTGTATGCAGCTCTGTCTTTTCCACGAAGTGCAGCATCTTTTGCATCCCATTCGGCTTTCTTCTGTCTGTCGACTGCGTCCCATCTTGCACGAGCTCTTTGGTCAGCTTGTCTACGCTGTTCCCTATAAGCCTCCTCCCTTGCGTCGCTTGATGAGAAGGATTTATAGATTGCGTCGGACATTCCCCTCTGGAATGCGTCGGAACGTCTATTAGAAGAACGTATTGCCGAACCTATGAAAGAACCGATAAGACTTGGTCTTGTTATTTCATTTTCGGACTCACGGAGCTTTTTCAAATATTTTTCGTGATTCTTTTCGTATTTTTTCTTACCTCTTGTAAATGCTCCCGGCGTCATTTGAATTGTGAAATATAATGAGATTAGTAATGAAAGGATGACGCCAAATTTTGTACAATACATAAAATTATATAGGGTGTCTGAAAATATTACAGTTGCAATCAGCATACCAAAAAACCATGCACAAAATATACGTACAGAATAATAACGATAGTTTAAAACATACCATATCTTTGAATGTTCATATTTTTTCTTCATACTTACATTTCCCCCACTCTTTCCTTTGTAAAATATCCTCATTTATGAGGATAAATGTAAATTCGCTTTATTATACTAAATAACATATACATAGTCAATTGCAAAAACTGCACTCGTGCTGGAAAATCTATCGTATGCCATACGATTGAATATTGACTGTGATACATGCATTGTCTATAATCAAAGTAATACAGAAGTGGAGGAGGAGTTTTATGTACAAGAGAGAATCTCTCATATTATCATCGCTATTACATCCTATAAAATTTATATGGCGGTTTGCTGTCATGTATTCACTTATGTCGTTAGTGTTTGAATTTTTAGGATATCACATACATTTCTTTTATAGGTTTATCATAGGTACAAGATTTGAGTTCAAGATATTCATGATTTTTGTTGCGTATTTAACAATGCGTTGGGTGCGTAGTAATGTAGAGAACGAAATGTATAGTCCGAAAAGCAGTCCGAAGAGTAGTCCAGAGTGCAGACCGAAATCTAATCGTACAGTTGAGGCTGAGGTAGAGGAAATGTTTGCATATAACAGAAGAAAAAAAGCAGAAAAAGAATATGAAGAGTATCGACGTAGTCAGGTGAGGAAATCTGTTATGTATCAAATGGATATGGATAGAGCATCGAAAGCTAAGTACAGTGGTAACGAGGAAGCTGAAGACTATTATAAACGTCGGGCTAGGTATTGGAAAAATATGTAAAAATTTACTGTCAGTAGAAATCTACTGGCAGTTTTTTATTTCCACGAGAAAATTATGGCACATGATTTGGTCATAGTAGGGGAAAGTTATGTCACATGATTAGTCCGAACGGTTGGTGTGTCAAAATATGGGAAAGATATGTCACATAACATGGGAAAAATAGGTAACATGATTTGGACAAGAAAGACATATGGGAAATTCATGAGAAAATCATGTAACATAATATGAGAAAAGTATGTAACATACTTTGGTCTTTTAGATAATTCTTTAAAGAAAATAGGAGGGAGTCGAGAGGGTGGAAACCCCTTTCGTCCACGGTAGTAGTGATGATGTCGTTTGCGATATTGTCACTACTATTAGTGGAGGAATAATGACAACGAGGTTGCATTATTCCGAAGATGTGATACAATATAGATAGAACGAATAGAACAATTGAGAGAGAAAACTCTGCTTTCGCAAAGAAAAAATTGATACAGAAATTAATTCAAGAAATAATTTGTGAAAGGATGAGTTGATATGAAACAAACTACAATCAGGATGCACATGAACCCCGAAGAGTCTTTAGGAACAGTCGGACACGTTATCGATAAGGATTTAAGAAACAAAGAAGCTCACATAAATCCGAACGGAGACTTCGAGGTATGGGTCAATAAAGGTGTATACGGTGTTTATAAGGAAGTTTTCGGAGAAGTTATTGAGGAATACAATCGTAAGCAAAAACGCAAGGACAGACGGATTACGGACGCAGAAGGGGACGAAATTACAGGATACATTAAGAGCGTGAAAGAAAGTAAGCGTGGAAAATTGAAAAAGACTGTCGAAAAGAAGAGAGACGACGGAACCATTGAAAGAATTGAAATTGTACAAGATAATGGACAGAGACTCTTTTATATCTTCTATTAATATCATCTCACGAACTCAAGGAGAATCCGGTTCCGCATGGAGAAAACGCCTTACGGAAGACCGAAAGCGTATCGGGGACTTTGCGTGCTACATTAGTTTATTTAAGGCATTAGAAGCACGATAAAGTACCTAGAAGGAGGTTTATTTTTATGAATGCGTTAATTGACATAAGCACGTGGGAAGATGATAGAATGGCTGATTATGGCGGATATACAAGGAAATGCGGAAAAATTGATGAAAATGGAACACGTTGGATGGTCAAATTCGAAAAGAAACACAGTTTCAAAAGTGCTCCTCTCAACCTGTTTAATCAGCATATCAACAGCGAAATTTTGCATATCCTCGGATTTTCTGCACAAAAAACTTTCTTAGGAATCTGTGACGATTATCTAGTTCTATGTTGTAAAAACTTCGTTCCTGAAGGTTCTAAACTCATCACATTTGACGTCTTTCTAAGACAGTCATACAATTCTTATGAGCTGACAGAATTCACGGATTTAGACCAATTTGAGCATGTTCTAAATGAACATGAACTCCTACATCTGTATAAAGATAAACTTACAAAATCGTTTTGGGATATGGTTGTACTGGATGTTTTTCTAATGAATCTCGAAAGAACTACCACCGATTACGGCTATCTTATCTACAAAGACGTGGTCACTCCAGCACCTCTTTTCGATAACAGAACGGATGGACAAGCTTGCACAGTTCCTTTGCGAAAAGACGGAAAACCTGTACTTCGTGACGACCTTTTGTACTCAAACGAATTCAAAGATTTTCATGATGCTGTTGTTCGTATCCTTCCAGTTTTAGAGTGTAAAATGGACGATATCTACAATCTTATACATAAGCAAGAATGCCTGTCAGAATCTCAGAAATCATGGAAATTTGAACAATTACAAAAGACTTTACACGACTTAAAATGCTCATATGCTATATCCTAAAAATTCGAACACTAACGACATAAGTGAATACATGACAGCAAACCGCCATATAAATTTTATAGGATGTAATAGCGATGATAATATGAGAGATTCTCTCTTGTACATGAAACTCCTCCTCTACTTCTGTATTACTTTGATTATAGACATTCTGCTTCATTCCATAGTTCCAGTGATGCACAGGCTGTTGCGTCTGGACGCTGTGCATGGATCAGAAGCTGGTCTGAAAAAGAATAACGATATAACCTTGATGCTGTGTCCATATAATCCATCCAATCCCCTGGCGAACTGCTCACTGATACGGCATGTTCCTGCACCAAGTTTCGGATGTCCTGTAGTTTAGACATTAAACTTCCCTCCTATCAATAAAAAAACAGCCCACTCTTTTTTAGAATTGGCTGCATAAAATGTACTTTACTTTTCGGAGAGAAAATGCTATATTCTAATTGAAAAGAGTAACCGCCCACAAGGTGGATGCTCCTGGATTAGGTTTTAATTTATTTTGCTCTCAAAGAGAGCTGCCTATCCTGTTGGCAGACAGGGTAGGCTATGTGGATGAGAAAAACCCAGCGACTTTTTATACTCATTATATTTATTGGCAAGATCCTGTTCAATATAGTCATACAGTTTTACCAGAACAGGAAGTTCTTTTGTCAGAGCTTTATAAAAGCCGGTATTGTAGGCCTCTTTATATCGCTTAAATACCTGGGCTTTTCCGAAATAGCTCTGAATAGGCGCCATACTGTCATCCGGATATTTTTTTATATTAAATGCATACAGAAGTCTCAAAAGCTCCGAAACATTAATCGGCTTGTTTTCATTGTCCTTATATGCAATTTTTTCTGCATAAGTTTCATCTTTAATGACCCTGTGAATATCCTCAAAACTGTCTTCCAAATTAAATAGGGCAATATCTGAAACCTGTACGGATGTGTTTCTGGCATCGGAAAGCCGTGTAATGTTAAGCACATTGATAATTACTTCAATACGTACATATTTTTCGATGTTTTCCGGAATTTTATCCCGGTTCTGCATAATTGCTGTATAGGTATGTCCGCCATCCAGAATTCCATAACTGAATCTGTCATTTTCATCGTTCTGTTCTCCCAGATCAATAGTTACCTCTGAGTCTGTACTGTTAAAACTAAAGGCCTGAGCAGAAATTACAATTCCCCTGTTGTTAACATAAAAATCTGTTTCCGGCTCCACAACTGCATGAATCAGTCTCTTTGCCACATTGGTTCCCATCTTAGGAACACGGGGATTCACATCCATTGGAATGTTCTCCGGCAGATCTCTCATATTGACAAGAAGATAATAAATCGTTTCATACATTCCCGATTCTTTTTCATCTCGCCTGTAAGGGGATGTTAATGTCCGCACTGCATTTACCTTAAACGTCAATCTTTTGTTCCTATAAAATCCTCTCTTCTGATTTTTCCAAAAACTGTTGCTTTGAGTTTAGTATATATAGTAAATGCACCATAGTGCATAATTGAGGTTTTTATGTCTGAACGAAAGAAATATGATCCTGGATTAGTAAGAGTCGGAGAAATGCTCAAAGAAAAACGAAAAGCACTGGGCGCTGAATATAAAACATCAGAACATTTTATTGAACTCAGAAATTCTGAATTATTTGATAACAGCGACTGGCTTTCTCCACGTCATCTGGCAAATATTGAATCTGGGAAAAACTGGATCAGTATTGAAAAATTAATACTGCTTTCTACTGCGCTCGAAGAAACCCCTGTGGATTTATTTTCCGAAATCATCCATACCTACAGAGAAGGAAAAAATACTTTTTAATTTTACCCACTATACAGTTCTCTTCCTCCCCCTTGTTTTTCCCCGCTGAAGGAATTATAATACGCCCATACAATCACACTTACATGGAGGTGGTATTATGCACTACACCAGCCGTTATCAATCCCCTCTTGGAGAAATTCTTCTGGCAGCGGATAACATAGGACTGACAGGATTATGGTTTTATGGGCAGAAATATTTTGCGCTTCACCTAGATGAAAGTCACGAGAAAAAAACCTGTCCGGTATTAGGGCAGGCAAAGATCTGGTTGGATCTTTATTTTTCCGGACAGAAACCTGATTGTTCTGTTCCTCTGCATCTGAGGGGAACAGAATTTCAAAAAGAAGTATGGGAAATCCTTTGTGATATTCCTTATGGAACCACGGTCACTTATGGAAAAATCGCTGCTGTTCTTGCACAAAAAAGAGGTCTGGAGCACATGTCTGCGCAGGCCGTAGGAAACGCGGTGGCGCATAACCCAGTATCTGTTATTGTACCATGCCACAGAGTACTTGGAAGTAAGGGAAGTCTTACCGGATATGCCGGAGGACTGGAACGAAAAATAAAGCTTCTGGAACTGGAAAAAGTCCCCCGATACTGAGGGACTTTTTCTTTATCTGATTACCTTTTCATTTCATTTACTCAGAACATTCTTCCAAATATTTTTACCAGAACAGCGCCTCCCGGCATTCTTCTCAACCTCTCCCGAGAAGGCTTTTCCATTAAAATATATACTATAAAATAGGTTGCACCTCCCAGTGCAATGGACAGACACAGACAGATCACATTTGACTGAATCAGTTTGTACAGACCATAATATACAAGCCCTGCCACAGCTCCCATAGGTATAGATGCAAGGATTGGATTCAGGTATGCAAATCTCCACGGATTTTTATATCGAAGGTATTTTTTCATAGCCCTGTCGTTCAGAATACATACAACAACCGCATAAATAATCATTGCAACCAGCAGAGAATAAATTCCCAGATCTGTAAAGAGTAAAAGCAGAACAACAGCTACCACATCGACCACCAGCGCTACTGCAGCGGTGATCATTGGAATCTTTGGTCTTCCAATTCCCTGAAGCACTCCGTTTGAAATATTTGACATTCCATTTAACAGAATAGTAAAGGAGCCCAGCATCAGAAGCTTTCCTGCTGTACCATTGGTTCCTCCAAACAGCAGGGATACGATTGGCTGTGCAAGAACGGCTAAGCCTACTGCACAGGGAACAGAAATAAACATGGAAAGCTGCACTGTCTGATCAATTTTTCTTCTGGTTTCTTTTACTGCGCCTGTAGCATAAAGAGCCGAAACCTCAGGAATCATAGAGGTGGGCGCTGCACTGGAAAGGGTCAGAGGAATATTGATAATACTCATAAAATAAGTTGCATACTCTGCATACATCATACTTAATTTGTCTGCATCTGCTCCCTGTGTTCCGAGAATTTCCGAATAAAGAACACCGTTCAGATACCCATTTACATTATAGATAAATGCGCTGAGAATGATCGGAGATACGATCAGCATGATCAGTTTCAGGATATCCCCATATGATTTTTCTCTGTGTCTCCGGTCACTTTTTACTCTGGCGCGGATGCCTTTCCGGTTCATTCCGTAGACCATCATCATAAACAAAAGCGCTGTCACGACTCCGGCTGTTGTTCCAACTGTTGAGCCGGCAGCTCCCCATTTTGCCACCTGTTCCGGCGTTCCATCTGAAAGATTTTTGATAAAAAGCCATGCTGCAAGAAGACTTACAATAGCATTAAAAATCTGTTCAAGAATCTGAGAAACAGATGTGGGAAGCATATTTCTGTATGCCTGAAAATATCCCCTGTACACGCCGAGAATTCCCGAAAGGAATATGGTAGGGGATAAAATCTGCAAAGCCAGAACTGCATTGGGCTGATTGCGGGGAATAATAAATCTGGCGCCAAAAAGGCAGAAGAGAGCTACTGCTCCGCCTACAACAGCCGCATAGATCATAGACCCTCTGAATATTTTCTGTGCGTTTTTGTAATCTCTTAACGCAATCCTTTCTGAGATCAGCTTCGATACTGCCTGAGGAATACTGAAAGATGCGATCATCAAAAGGATCATATAGGCATTCTGGGCAAGGCTGATATAGCCCATTCCCATATTCCCTACAATGGAGGATAAGGGACTTTTATACAACAGGCCGATGATCTTGGATATCATTGCCGCGATCATCAAAAAGGAGGCATTTCTTACAAGATTATTCTTTTTTCCCATGATGTCTCCTTCACACCTGATCTTTATTTTCGATCTGCCAGTCAACTGGTTCCAGACCATTTTCTCTTAAAAATTCATTTGTTCTGCTGAAATGTCTGCAGCCGAAAAATCCTCTGTAAGCAGACAGCGGACTGGGATGCGGAGCTTCCAAGATCAGATGTTTTGGATTGTTCAGCATGGATTTTTTCATCTGGGCCGGACGTCCCCAGAGAAGAAATACAATGGGTCGGTCCTGTTCGTTGAGAATACGGATGGCTGCATCTGTAAACTGTTCCCAGCCAATTCCTCTGTGTGAATTGGCCTGATGCGCCCGCACTGTAAGCACTGTATTCAACAGAAGCACACCCTGGCGCGCCCATTTTTCCAGATATCCGTTATCCGGAATATAACAGCCAAGATCATCATGGAGCTCCTGATAAATATTTACAAGAGACGGAGGGATCTCCACATCTTTTTTTACGGAAAAACACAGACCGTGGGCCTGTCCGTCGTTATGATAAGGATCCTGTCCCAAAATCACCACTTTCACCTCACTGAGCGGTGTAAAATGAAATGCATTAAACATATCTTCTGCAGGAGGAAAAATCTTTCTGGTATTATATTCCTGCATTACTGTTTTGTATAATTTTGCATAATATGACTGGTGAAATTCGCCTTTCAGCGCTTCCAGCCACTCTCCTGACAAAGGAGCCATAACTGTCACCTCTTTATCTTCTTACTGAAATTCCTTTTTCTGCCAGGTAGTCTTTCACCTGACCGATTTCCAGTTCTTTGTAATGAAATAATGACGCAGCAAGAACTGCATCTGCTTTTCCTTTTGTAAACGCCTCATAAAAATGTTCCAGAGTGCCGGCTCCCCCTGAGGCGATTACGGGAATATTCACTGCATCCGCCACTGTCTGAGTCAGTTCCAGATCATATCCGGCTTTTGTACCGTCACAGTCCATGCTGGTTAAAAGTATCTCTCCTGCGCCAAGCGCTTCCACCTTTTTTGCCCACCAGACAGCGTCTATTCCTGTATCCAGTCTTCCGCCATGCTTGTAAATATTCCAGCCTCCGTCATCTCTTCGTCTGGCATCAATAGCAACTACCACGCACTGACTTCCGAACTTTTCCGCAGCCTCTGTGATCAGCTGTGGTCTGTCAATTGCCGCAGAATTTACAGAAATCTTGTCCGCGCCTTCTCTGAGAAGCTTCTTAAAATCATCTACGGTGCGGATTCCGCCGCCTACGGTAAAGGGAATAAACACACTGGAAGCAACTGCCCGTACCATATCTGTTACCGTATCTCTGTTTTCGCAGGAAGCTGTAATATCAAGAAACACCAGCTCATCTGCTCCTGCCGCATCATAAGCTCTGGCAATTTCCACAGGATCTCCGGCATCCTTCAGGTCAACAAAATTTACACCTTTTACCACCCGTCCCCGGTTCACATCCAGGCAGGGAATGATTCTTTTTGTAAACATATCATCTCTCCTCTCTGCCAAGCTCTGCAAAATTCTTCAGAATTTCAAGTCCGTATTTTCCGCTTTTTTCCGGATGAAACTGACAGGCAAATACATTGTCTTTTTCTACAGAAGCATGGATCTCCGTACCGTATCCGGTTACTGCCTTTACAATTTCCGGCTCCTGTGCCTGAAGATAGTAAGAATGTACAAAATATACATACGTATCCTGAGGAATATTCCGAAACAGTCTTCCATTGTTCTGAAGCTGCAGGGAATTCCATCCCATATGAGGGATCTTCAAGCCCGGAGACGAAGGTATTTTCAGAATTTTTCCTTTCAGGATTCCAAGCCCCTCTGCTCCCGGACTTTCCTCACTGCTCTCAAAAAGAAGCTGCAGTCCCAGGCAGATTCCAAGAAATGGTTTTCCATCCTCTATCATGTCCCGAATCACCGGAACCAACTCATATCTGTGAAGGTTTTCCATTGCCTGCCCAAAGCTTCCCACTCCCGGAAGAATTACTTTGTCCACACTTTTCAGTATGTCCGGATCCCGGGAAACAACTGTTTTCTCTCCCAGATAGGAGAGAGCTTTTTCTACACTTCTGATATTTCCTGCATCATAGTCTATAATACCGATCATATATCTTTCCTCTTTGTTAAAAATTTACAAAAACTCACATTTTATACATTTATGTTCTTTTATTTGCAGATCCGAAAAACAGATCTCTTACAGTGCCCTGCACTCTTTTATTCATTTCCGGATTTTCTTTCTGTTTTTCAATCCCGAAACGCATCTGCTGCACACCGTCTGTCCTGTAATCCTTATCCGCTTCTGTTTTTATTTTCCGGTTCCGGAAATCTCTTCTTTCCCATGAACCTGATCTTTTTTATGTGTTTCCGTTTCTGATATATCCGGCAAAATGAATCCGTTCTGTATTCATCTCTTCAACGGCTACGTCAAGTATACCCTAAAAAAAGACAGATGCAAAGAGCTTTCTTCACATCTGTCGATTTTTGTCTCAATTTACGCTTTTTCTGTCAAGGGTGAACCAGAATTCCACACCATTGTCATAATTACGGACACCGTACTCCTGGTTATGGCTTTCCATAATTGCCTTGACAATGGAAAGTCCGATTCCACTTCCTCCATATTCTCTGGTTCTTGCTTTATCCACCTTATAAAACTTTTTCCAGACATTGGGAATATCTGCTTCCGGTATGGGGATTCCCGTATTAAACACAGTAATTTTTACTCTGTCTCCTTCCGGACACACACAGATTTCAATTTCTCTGTCTCCGTCCAGATGATTCAGCGCATTGCTGGTATAATTGGTAACAACCTCTTCAATCCGAAATTCATCTGCCCATACATACACCGGCTCCTCTGCCTCAAAGCTGACCTTTGCCTCCTTCTGCTGGATCATAATGTCCATGGACTGAAGAATGCCTTTTATCAGGCTTACAATGTCAAAGCGTTCCATTTTTACTTCGTCCCGGCCTTCTTCCAGATGATTCAGCGTCAGAAGTTTTTTCACAAGCTTATTCATCTTGGCCGCCTCATCCATGATCACATCACAGTAAAACTCTCTGCTTTCTGGATCGTCTGAAATATTTTCCTTCAGCCCCTCTGCATATCCCTGCACAAGAGCGATAGGCGTTTTCAGTTCATGGGATACATTATTCAGAAATTCCTGTCTTTGCTGGTCAATACGGATCTTGTTTTCAATATCCTTCTGAAGCTGATTATTTACAGATTTCAGCTCGGAAATTGTCTTTTCCAGCTCTTCTGACATTTTGTTAAAATTCTCTCCAAGCTCGTCAATCTCATTTCCTGCCCTGCATTTATATTTTGCATCAAAATCAAGATTTTTCATTCTGCTGGAAAGAACCGTCAGTTCGCTGATGGGATTGGTGATCCTTTTTGTCACTGCCCATAAAATAACTGCGCTGACTGTAATGATCAGGATTCCCACAAAAAAGTAAAAGCTGTTGGAAATAGAAACACTGTCGCGAATGCTTTCCAGCGGCGTCCGGATCAGAAAGAAGCACCCGTTATCCAGCACGCCCCAGCTTTCTACATAATCCATTTCCACAAACCTGTCGCTGACCTGCTGGATCACATAAGTATCTGTTGAATCCAGAATTTTCGTCCAGCCTTTCTGCTCATCCAGATCATAGGCATAACCAATGAGGCGGGCCTGCAGCATTTTTTCATTGCCGCCCTCAGATGCAACCTCTTTTCCATCTACTGTAATAATAGTCCAGGTAAGATTATTTTCTGAACATTCTCTTTTCAGGCTGTCAGAAATCTCTGCTGTGCTGTTTCCTTCTGCATCTGTTACAATCTTCAGTTTTTGAAGATCATTGACTGCGGCCTCCAGAACCTCTGTTTTTTTTGTGATATAGTACCGTTCCAGAAACAAAAAATTAATAGCGGTGATGGTACACATAGATACCACCAGCAAACCGATAAAGAAAAATTCCAGCTGATGTCTCAGGGAACAAACCTTCTTCTTATGAGTTTTTTCCGACTTTTTTATCTGCAGGCTTTTCTTTTCTGGAAGCAGTTTCCGGCTCATGCTTCGTCAACCTCAAATTTATAGCCCATTCCCCATACTGTCTTAATATACTCGCCCTTTTCTCCCATTTTGCTTCTCAGCTTCTTTACATGGGTATCAATAGTACGGGCATCCCCGAAATAGTCATAATTCCATACAGAGTTGAGAATTTTTTCCCTGGAAAGAGCAATCCCCTCATTTTCCAGAAAATATGTGAGAAGTTCAAATTCTTTAAAGCTCAGTTCCATAGGTTCTCCGTCCACAGTTGCCTGATGAGCCGCTTTATCTATAACGATTCCCCCTGCTGAAAGAATATTTTCCGCAGTATCCTGCCCTGTCCTTCTTAAAATGGCCTCTACTCTTGCCACAAGAATTTTCGGACTGAAGGGCTTGGAAATATATTCATCCACACCAAGCTCGAATCCCAAAAGCTCGTCTCTCTCGTCGCCTCTTGCTGTAAGCATGATAATGGGAACTTTGGAATTTTTACGGATCTCACGGCACACCTCCCAGCCGTCCATTCTGGGCATCATGACATCAAGAAGAATCAGTGCAATATCCTTTTCTTTATAAAAAAGATCCATGGCTTCCTCACCATCTCCTGCTTCCAGAACCTGAAAGCCTTTTTTGGTCAGGAAATCCTTTACCAGCTTCCGCATACGGCTTTCGTCATCTACTACAAGTATTTTCAGGGCTTCCATATGAATACCTCCCGTTTTGATTTATAATGATTATAAGAGATTTTGACAGGTAAAACAATTTTTATTTTACCGTTTTTCTTGTCCTGTGCGAAAGAAGTGTCTTTCCATTCAGCCTGGACAAATCTGTTTTTATTTTTCTATTTATGATATCAGAAGTTTATGTTTCTTCTGTGAACGCCCAAACAGATTTTTTAAAAATTTTGTACTTTTTGAATCCTTTTTTGTTTTTCCGCCGTCTAATAAGCAGATACACAAAAACAAAGAAGCTTCTACTTTAACATCCCAGCCACGACCGGTCAGAAAACCAGGAGAGGAAATTTATGATTGAACACTTACTGCGAAAAGCAAAAAAGGGTGATTCCGATGCCTTTTGCCGTCTGATGGATATGCAGACACAGAGCATGTACAAAATTGCCCGTTCCTATCTGAAAAACGATGAGGATGCCGCAGATGCCATACAGGATACCATCTTATCCTGTTATGAAAATCTTCTGAGTCTGAAAAACAACAAATATTTTCAGACATGGCTTACACGGATCCTGATCAACAAATGCAAGGATATTCTTCACAAAAAGAAACTGACAGTGTATACAGACAGTATTCCGGACACTCCTTTTTACGAAGACGATTTTGAAACCACCGAGTGGAATCAGATTCTGGCTCCTTTAGATGAAAAATACAGGATCATTCTCCTTCTGTATTATATGGAAGGTTTTAACACCAGCGATATCAGCCAGATTCTGAATATGAAAGAAAGTACAGTAAAAACCCGGCTTCAGCGAGGACGGAAACTGCTCTCAGAAGCCTGCCAGTATCAGACCAGGGAGGGACATGCATGATGATTACATTCAACGATAATGAAAAAAAATTAAAAGACGATCTGAACAGGGATATCGCCCTGCCGGCAGTTGTCCATGAAAGAATTAATACAGCCTACCGCATGATCGAGGAACATACGGTCAAACAGAAAAAAAAGACCCGTAATCCCTACCACTGGATGAAAACAGGGGCAAAGGTTGCCGGAGGTCTGGCAGCCGCTGTGGCAGTTGGATTTATTTTCTGCGCAGCCAACCCGGTTATGGCAAGAGAGCTTCCGCTCATCGGAGGAATTTTTGAACAGCTTCAGGATAAAGTAAGCTTTTTCGGGAATTTCTCGGATAAGGCAACCTCTCTTGAAGAGTCTGCCGCTCCAACCTCAGATACAGAGAAACTTCCGGAGACATCTTCCGCTGATGAAACTCCCCGGGAAACAGTTTTCACAAAAACACAGGACGGACTCACCATAACCCTGTCTGAAATTTATGCAAACGATCTGACCTGCTATATTACGGTAAAAGCAGTCAGCGAAGAACCGTTCCCGGATACTCTGATGGATCAGGACGGAAAACCATGCATCTCTCTTGTAACAGAACCCCGATACAGCTTCCTGGAAGATACGGGTATGAATCCTGGTATGCAGTATATCAATCCGGAAGGAGAATTTACGGATGACCATACCTACATAGCTATTTTACGGCTGGATACTCAGTTTGAAGATACCGCTGAATTTGAACAGAAATATCAGGAAATGGTGGATGAGATTCTTGCAGAAATGGGGATTACCATGGATGATATCAATGATGAAACAGAAGAAGGCCATGCTAACCTGGAAGAATTTAACGACCGTGTTTTAGCACGGGGCGGCGCTCTCCAGTCTCAGTATGTCAAGCCCATTGTTACTCCGGAAACTTATACTCTGAACCTGACCTTTAAGGAATTTATCGGAGACAAAGCAGAACCTGAATTCTGGGACAGTGGATATACCCAGGAGGAACTGGAAGCCATGTCAGAGGCAGAATTTCAGGAAATTATGAACCAGATGCCGGAAGAATATTCTCAGAATCCCAATAAATATCAGAATTACTGGTTTAAAGGGGACTGGAGCTTTGAAATCCCGGTAACAGTAGATAATTCCCTGACGGAAACTCTGGAAATCAATGAAACCAATGAAGAAGGCATCGGACTTGCCTCCATTGCCAGAACGCCTTATGAAATCACCATTACTCCTTTGTATAAAGAAGGTTCTGACAGCGACTGTTTCCTGGTTGCTCTGGATGCTGACGGCAATATGCTGCCGTACAACCGCTCTTCCTCTGACTCTTATAATTACGCGATACAGGACAAAAATATCTCATTCATAGATATCTATCTTCTGGATTATATGCAGTACATGGATGAACTGAAAGTTCAGTATTACAATGAAGAGCTGGACAATGCAGAATGGAAAGCCCTGCTGGATGCCAATGCAAGATATCACAAAACAGTCAGCTTAGACAAATAAGTTCTCATAAAAATATCCCGGAGAAGGATTTACTGGCAGACTCCAGAAATTCCTCTCCGGGATTTATAATTTTATCAGGACATCTGATAATAATGCGCGTAGATTCCGTTTTTTGCCAGAAGCTCCTCATGAGAACCGCGCTCTGCAATTCCATTATCTGCAACCACCAAAATCTCATCTGCATTCCGTATGGTGGAAAGGCGATGGGCAATGGTAATGGTTGTCCGGTTCCTGGAAAGCTCCTCCAGACTTTTCTGGATCCAGCGCTCGCTTTCATTATCAAGAGCGCTTGTGGCTTCGTCCAGAATCAGAACAGGCGGATTTTTCAGAAATACTCTGGCAATGGAAATCCTCTGCTTCTGTCCTCCTGAAAGCCTTGTTCCTCTCTCTCCTACAAAGGTGTCATATCCCTCAGGAAGGGACATAATAAAGTCATGGATATTTGCTTTTTTTGCAGCCTCAATAATCTCTTCCATGGAAGCAGAGGGCTTGCCGTAAGCAATATTTTCTTTAATGGTTCCTCCGAAAAGATAAATATCCTGCTGCACAAGACCAATCTGGCTTCTCAGAGATTCCAGAGTCAGCTTTCCTACCTCTTTGCCGTCAATAGTGATCCGGCCTCCGGTTACATCATAGAATCTTGGAAGCAGGGAACAGATGGTAGTCTTGCCGCTTCCGGAAGGACCTACCAGTGCAATAGAGCGTCCTGCAGGAATGGTAAAAGAAATATTATCAAGAACCAGAGTCTCATCATCACTGTAATGGAAGGACACGTTTTCGTAGGAAACCTCTCCTTTCACATCCGTAAGGGGCTCTGCATCCGGAGCATCTACAATATCCGGCTCTGTCTCCATTACATCCAGAAAACGCCGGAAGCCGGAAAAGCCTTTCTGCATCATTTCGATCAGCTCCACAAGAATCTGGATAGGACTTACAAAAATACCGATATACAAAGCATACATGGCCAGATCTCCGGCATTCATTTTTCCTCTGGCAATAAGAAGTCCGCCGAACACCAGTGTCACCAGGTACATCATTCCCTGGAAGAAACGGTTCCAGCCCATGAAATTCCCCATACAGCTGTAGTTTGCATCCTTGGAGTGAAGAAAGGCCTGGTTACTTTTGCCAAATTTTCTGCGCTCCACATCTTCATTGGCAAAGGACTGTACCACACGGATCCCTGCCAGAGTATCCTGAAGGCTGGAGTTTACATCACCGATCTTTCTGCGGTTATCCATAAAGGTTTCCTGCATTCTCCGGTTCTGCTTCATGGAAAACACCAGCATGATCAATACCAGGATCAGAAGCGGAATTGCCAGTCTCCAGTTAATAAGAAACAGGAAAACAAATGATCCCACAATCTTGATCAGAGAGATAAACAGGTTCTCAGGACCATGATGGGCAAACTCCGCAATATCAAAAAGGTCGGATACCAGCTTGCTCATCATCTGTCCGGAATTGTTCTGATCATAGTAGGAAAAGGACAGTTTTTCATAATGGTCAAACAGCTGCTGTCTCATATCCCTCTCCATCTTTGCTCCCATCATATGGCCCTGATAGCCCACATAATACACACAAAAACTCTGAATGACATACATGATCAGAAGGCACAGGCCAATGGGAAGAAGGGCCTTCAGGATAGTAGAAGGCTCTTCTGTAAAAACAGTTGCTGTCAGTGTTCTCAGAATCTGCGGAAATGCCAAATCCACCAGACTGATAATGGCGGCGCACAGAAGATCCAGAAAAAACACGGTTTTATAAGGTCCGTAGTAACGGATAAATTTTTTAAGCGTGTACATAATTACCTCTTATCCTTTCATTTTAGTCATACCTATTATAGACGCTATCTTCACGAAATACAATCGGAAAATAGACTCTTCCAGGTACTGAAGCGAGCCTAAAACAAAAAGAGGCATTCTCCCTACGGATGCAGTTTCGATACGGACAGTTCCAGGGTCACATCATAAGTGCCCGACTCCCTTTTCTCAAAAATCAGTTCTCCTCCGTGAGCCCTTACAATCTGTCTGGCAAGCCTTAATCCCATAATATGGACTTTATCTGTCTGGTTGTCCATGTTCTGCACCACAAGTTCCGGGACTCCTTTTCCCGTATCTTTTACAGAAATGTATATTTTTTCATTTTTTTCGTACAGCCTTACCATAACCTGGCACCCTCCCGGATTATGCCTTACACTGTTTCCGATCAGATTCCTCAACGCACGTTTGAGCAGACCGCTGTCTGCAAAAATACGGACCTTCTCCATGTCTGCAGGAATCAAAAGCTCCACATCCACCTCCGGTTCCTGTCCTTTATCCTGTTCAATTTTTTCATTATAAATGTCTGCCGCACACTCCCGGAGAATAAGAGCAGGAGAACACTCTTTTTTATTCAATGGCTGTGCCTCATATGCCAGCTTTGATGTAAGATTCAGATCCGTGATCAGCTGCCGGATCACTAAGCTCTGTCTGCACACCGCATCAGCCAAAGCCTTCTCCTCCTGATTAAGATTGGGACTTTTGGAAAGGCGGTCCGTATAACCTACAATTAACGCCAGAGGCGTACGAATATCATGAGAAACACCTGCAATCCACTCCGTTCTTGCCAGATCTCTTTTGGTCAGCCGTTTTTTCTGTTCCTGAAGTATTTCAGAAGTCCGGTTAAGCTGCGCTGCCAGAATACCTGTCATACCTTTTTCCCTGAGCTTTACCTCCTCTTCCCTGGATAATTTCTCAAGGCCCCTGCCCAGAGGCTTCAGCGCCTGATAAAACCGATATCCCAGCAAAAATACAAAAACAATAATCACGATCGTATTCACAATCAGAGCCCATTTCACATACTGCGGAATCATAGTAAAATTTGTAAGAGTAAGAATCTCACTGTATCTGAAAAAAAATTCCGGATCAAGTCCCACTACCAGAAGTAATTTCCCGGCTTCCCAGACCGCTACCGGATAATCATGAAGATACCATCTTGAAAACCGTGCCACTTCTGAAATTGTATAGGAGCGGTCAAAGCCTGCAGGAAGCTTCCATTCCCATACAACCTCCCCATGTTCATCAAGTGCCATACACCACTTAAAATCTGCCTCTTTCAGCTCCTGTCTCCCTGTGTCAGACAGCTGCCAGGTATCATTTTCCTGATAAAATTCCTTTCCAACACTTTCCAGAGCGCTTCTCTTAAAATCCGGGGCTCCTGCAGAAACCATGTTATGGTAGCCCACCGCCACAAAAACAGCAATATTGCTGATCAATATAACACCAATAATCATACCGGCTGTGACAGAATACCGGCTGATAATCTTAAACAGGCTCTTCATGGCTTTTCTCCCTTTCCTTCTGCCAGCCGGTAGCCCAGTCCCCGTACAGTAAGAAGCCACTGCGGATGAGAGGGATCCTCCTCAATTTTTTCTCTCAGATGCCGGATATGTACCATCAGCGTATTTTCATACCCATAATAACCGTCTCCCCAGGCCGCATTACACAAAGCATCAAAGGTAACGATCCTGCCTCTGTTTTCATGCAGCTTTAAAAGCAATGCCAGTTCTTTTGCCGTAAGAGAAGTCTCGTTTCCCTGAAAACGCACAATCCCATAGTCAAACAGCACTTCGTGGCTGCCCAGACGCAGAATATGTTCCTCCTGAGTTTTTTCTTTTTCCATACGATAGGTTCGTTTTAGTATGGCAGTAACTCTAAGCACCAGCTCCGGCGGCAGAAATGGTTTGGTAATATAATCGTCAGCTCCCAGACCCAGCCCAAAAAGTCTGTCTCTGTCCTCATCTCTGGCAGACAGAAAAAGAATGGGAATCTCTGAGTTTTCTCTCAGCTTCTGAAACAGCTGAAATCCGTCTCCATCCGGCAGCATCACATCCAAAACTGCCATGTCCGGCTTTTCCATCTGAAAAACCGTCAGAGCTTCCTGCACGCATTTTGCTTTTACTATATTTTTATAACCGCTATGTCTTAAAATGTCTGCAATCATCTCCAGAAGTTCCTGATTGTCATCTACAAGCATCAGCTTACGTTCATATATATCCATAAAATTTCCCTCCGGTCTGTCTCCTCTTCATTTCTTTTCCTATTATAGTTTATTTTTGTACCCATTCCAACTTCTCCTGTATAAAATTAAGCTAAAAATAAGGTACTGTTAAGTCTCACATAAGCCTGATATTTTATACTGTCATCAGTTCAGAAAATAACAATTCACTTTACAGGAGGAACTTTATATGGGACCTGTCATTACCACAAATTCTCTTACAAAAAAATACAAGGACAAAACAGTTGTAAGCCAGTTGGATCTGCGTATTCCCGGAGGAAGCATTTATGGCTTTCTCGGTCCAAACGGCGCGGGAAAATCAACAACTCTAAAAATGCTTCTGGGACTTATCAGACCCACAGAGGGGAAAATCCAGATTCTCGGAAAAGAAGTCTGCTCCAGAAACCGTCTGAGCATCCTCTCAGATACAGGATCTCTGATTGAATCCCCTGCTTATTACGGTCATCTTACAGGAAAAGAAAACCTGCAGATCATATGCACACTGAAAAATGTTCCGGAAAAAGACATTTCCAGAGTTCTTTCTATTGTTCGTATGGAAGAACAGCAAAACAAAAAAGTCGGTCAGTATTCTCTTGGAATGAAGCAGCGTCTTGGACTGGCTGCAGCTCTTCTGGGAAAACCAAAGCTTCTCCTTCTGGATGAGCCTACCAACGGTCTGGATCCGGCCGGAATCCAGGAAATGAGAGAACTGATCTGTTCCCTGCCCGAGACCCTGGGCATTACAGTTCTTATTTCAAGCCATCTTCTCTCAGAAATAGACCAAATGGCATCTCATGTAGGAATTATCAACCAGGGAGCACTGATCTTTCAGGACAGCCTTTCTGTTCTTCATGAACATAGCCGTTCAAAAATGCTGCTTCACACCTCAGATGATCAGACAGCCCTTCAATACCTGAAGCACTCCGGTATCTCCTGCCACTGGCAGGATGGCAGAATCATGCTGAATACTCTGGAAGACAACCGGATCATGCAGGCAGTTTCTCTTCTGGTAAATTCCGGTATTGGAATTTTAAGACTGGAAGAACAGCAGATGAGCCTTGAAGAGATTTTCCTTCATCTTACAGGAAAGCAGGTGAGCTTATGATTTCTATAACAGCAAGACAACTACGGGCAGAGCGCCAAAAGATCCGCCATACAAAGGCTCTTCTTGTTCCACTGGGCTTTCTGGGTTTTGAAATCCTTTGGACCATGTGGCAGCTTAGTTCTATGAAACCCTCTGAATTTTCACAGGGGTATCTGATGCTGTTCTACAATCTGCCTGTCATGAACACGCTTCTGATGCCCTTAATGATCTCTGTGATTGCCAGTCGGGTCTGTGATATGGAAGTAAAAGGAGATACCCTGAAAATTCTTTATACTATGCAGAAGCAAGAAAGCTTTTTTGACTTTAAATATCTGAACTGTCTCCGATATATAACCGTTTTTGTTGTTGGACAGGGACTTATGATTCTCTTCTTTGGAACCGTAAACCATCTGGGTACCATCCGCCCTTCCATATTTTTCATATATCTGATTACAACCTTTGCGGTCAGTACTGTGGTTCTCTCCATACAGCAGACTCTGTCACTGATGTCCCACAGTCAGCTTCTTCCTCTGGGGATTGGAATTGGCGGCAGCTTCCTGGGGCTTTTTTCTCTGTTTTTCCCAAAGCCTGTAGCGCGTCTGGTTCTCTGGGGCTATTACGCAAATTTTTCTGTAGTCGGTATGAACTGGGATCCTGATACAAGAATTATTGATTATTATGTGCTTTCCTTCCCGTTGTCCCGGTTTTTGCTTTTTCTGGCGGCAGGTGTTTTCATCTATTTTATCTGTCGCATGATCGTTGTAAAAAAGGAGGTCTAACCTATGCTTACCCGCTGTATTCTTGCTGAGCGCAAAAAACTGCGTCATTCACTGATCCTGCCGGCCTGTATTCTGATTCCCATTATTCCGGCAATTATGGGAACCTTTAATTATCTTCAGAATCTGGGAATTTTAAAATCAGAATGGTATTCTCTCTGGACACAGCATACTTTATTTTATGCCAGTTTCTTTTTTGCACCGCTAATCGGACTTTACTGCTCCTACTTATGGCGTCTGGAACATCGAAACAATAACTGGAATTCCATTATGACTGCCCCAGTTCCTGTATGCTGCATTTATTTCGCAAAACTTACAGTTATCCTGACAATCACACTGCTGACACAGCTCTGGACAGGAATCTTATATCTGGTCTGCGGAAAAATAGCCGGGCTTCCCGGGTTATTCCCTCCTGATATTTTTTTCTGGCTTCTCCGGGGTACTGTGGGAGCGCTTCCCATATGCGCTCTTCAGCTTTTTCTCTCTATGAAAATACGGAGTTTTTCCATTCCTATTGCTATTGGTCTGGTAGGAAGCGTTCTCGGCACTGTACTGAACAGCGAAGGAGCGGATCTCTTCTGGCCCTACTGCCTGATGCTTCTCGGAATGAATGCCAACAAATCCGAAAATACCATGTCCGGTGAAATGCTGCCGTTTTTTATTTCTGTATGCCTGTTTACTGTTATATTCAGCGCCGCATCTGTATGGGAAATGAAACATCGGGATATCCATGCCTGAACAAAAGCTTTCCCCCAGGGCATACCATGAAACTGCCATTACCCGAAGCAATTTGGGAGATATTTTGACCAGATTAATGAAAACGGAACCAGCTGTTTCCCAAGTCAGAAGATAAATGGAAAAAACAAAACAAAAAATCTGCGCTAAAACGAAAAACCACCCTTGACATATAACTGAATTTCTTCTAATATAAGGACAGAAAAGCTTACGTTCGTCTGTTTGCCAGAAGTCATCTTATTTTCAGGGGCTTGTACTGGTTTCGACGGGGGCTTTGAAGTTGGGGAAGCCATCCGCAGACTCTTGGACTGCGTACCAACCAGGAACCTAAATATAAACGCAAACGAACAGTACGCGTTAGCAGCCTAAGTGCTGCTCGTCAGCCCTGACGCACTCACACATCAGGAATCTGGCGCCGACTATGTGAGAAACCTTGCCGGGTAAGCTTTGCCCCGGTAGATGTATTATGAAGCTACTGAAGCAGTAAGCCTGTCGGTGGGCGTACTGCCAAGGGAATGTTAAATCAGCGACTGTGATGGGAGATGCCGCAAGGGATAGGCTTTCGGACGCGGGTTCAATTCCCGCCAGGTCCACTAAAAAAGCCGTGAAACCTATTGAAATCAATAGGTTCACGGCTTTTTTATTTTGCCGGATTTGATTACAAACTCTTAACTGCAACAATATCTTTTCATATCTGAAGCTTCTTTTTATCTATACTTTTCAGTAGATCCATGTCATAAAAAACTGGCAAACACCGAAGCTCCAACCACTGTGCAAAGTCCGCACACAACAATCGCAAGGCTGCTCATAGCCCCTTCTACTTCTCCCATTTCCATTGCTTTGGCAGTTCCTACTGCATGAGCTGCGGTTCCGATCGCCAGCCCCCGGGAAACTGCATGGCGAATACGGAAAAGCTTACATACTGATTCTGCAAAAATATTGCCAAGAACTCCTGTTATAATAATCGTGGCAACTGAAATTGTCACATATCCTCCCAGTTCTTCAGAAACTCCCATTCCAATAGCAGTTGTAATGGATTTTGGAAGAAGAGTTACATATTCTTTATGGCTCAGCCCAAATGCCATGGCCATAGCCAGGATACTTCCCATACTTGCAGCCACTCCTGATAAAATTCCCACCATAATGGCAACCACATTTTTTTTCAGAACATCCAGCTGAATATACAGGGGAATAGCAAGGCAGACGGTTGCCGGTGTCAGAAGATAACTTAAATATTGTGCGCTGGCATTATAGCTGTCGTAATCTACGCCAAACAGGATCAGGACTCCAATAACCAGAAGAATGGAAATCAGAAGAGGATTTAAAATTGCCAGCTTCCATTTTTTCTTTATTGCAAGCCCGATCTCATATGCCAGAAGACTGATCACAAATCCCAGTGTTGCTGAATTAAGAACTATATTTTCCATCTTTTTTCACTCCTCCCTTACTTTCCGGTTCTTTCTGCTTGTTTTTTCCTTTCGATCCATCATAAAATCCGTTACTTTTCCAGTCACAAAAATAACAATAAAAGTGGTGGATACTGTAATTACAAGAAGAGGTACCAGAAACCCCTGAAGCTCTCCCCAGGATGCCATCAGCCCCACACCTGCAGGAATAAACATCAATGGCATGATCTCAATCAGAAATTCTCCTACATCCTTTACATTTTCTACCTTAATTACTTTTGTAAGAAGCAGTACAAACATAAGCAAAAGGCCATAAATACTTCCCGGAATCGGCAGTGGAATAAAATATTTCATCAGTTCTCCTGCACAGGTGACACCCAAAATGATTCCGAATTGTCTCATATACTTCATATCCTGTCTCCTTCTCTGTGGATTCTTCAATATTTGATACATTAAAACGTTACTGTTGTAACTTTAGAATCAGTATTTTTCATTATAGCACATATCCTTTTTTACACAATAGGAAAACTGACTGATATCCATCTGTTTTTCTTAAGAGAACATGTCAATAACGCCCAAATTGGTCTTACCAGTTTTATTTTTCCGGGAATAAAACGAACGCATCCGCTTCGAACTTCCTGGATTTCTCAACTTTCTCCACTTTACGCGCCTGATGCAGACTGCCATGGACAGTCATATTTTTCAGTCTCGGATCGCATCCTCCCGAAGCGTTTTTATTTGCCAGAATGTACTGATCTGCAAATGAACAAGTTAAAAAAGTGTACAAAATACTTGTTGTTTTGGATTTATAGGATACACAAGTTTAGAATCTTTTTATGTTCGCAAATTACGGATTCTGTTTTGCCAGATTTTGTATTAAGTAATTTATGTAGCAAAATTGTGTATGTGTAAGACTAAATTTTATTGGCGTGTAGGGGGCATGCCCATACGAAGAGTGGAATTTAAGTTTGCATTTTAGTAGTAAATAAAAAAATAATTTTTATGTAGTATCACAGCATATTTAATGTTACAATGAAGTATACTTTCCGCATATATCTGCAGGCGGAAAGCACGTTACTTTATGGAGGAAAATGAATATGAAGAAAGGAAACTGGAAGGCACTTCTTCCAATTGCAGTATTCCTGGTTATGTATCTTGGACTGGGAATTCTTTTCGAGTATGTTCTGAAAATTCCCATGGGCTTTTATAATATTCCCATTGTGGTTTCATTTCTGACTGCTCTTCTGGTTGCATGTATCCAGAACCCCAAATTAAGCTTTGACGAAAAGCTTTCTGTAATGGCACAGGGTGTAGGTGATAAGAATATTGTTACCATGATCCTGATTTTTATGGTTGCAGGCATTTTTGTGGGAGTTGTAGGAAGGGAAAGCGCTGAGAGCGTAGCGTATTTTCTTCTTTCTGTGATTCCTGCACGCTTTGCAGTAATTGTACTGTTTGGGGTAAGCTGTTTTGTTTCTCTTGCCATGGGAACCTCAGTCGGAACCATCACGCTTATTACTCCTATTGCCCTTGCTGTATCCACAGCTTCCGGCTTTGCAGCTCCGCTGTGCGTGGGCGCTGTTATGGGAGGCGCTATGTTTGGAGACAATCTTTCTTTTATCTCCGATACCACCATCGCAGCCTGCAATGGACAGGGATGTGCAATGAAGGATAAATTCCGTGCCAATTTTAAGATTGCGCTTCCTGCAGCTCTTGTTACCCTGGCAATTATTTTTATCCGTACTTCAGGCGGTGCAGACAGTGCGGCAATTATCAAGGATTACAATCTGATCCGGATTATTCCGTATGTACTTGTACTGGTGGGAGGGATTATCGGTATCAACGTTTTTGTAGTTCTTCTCATTGGAATTGTTTCCGGTTCCGTAATTGTTCTGGCAACAGGCGCAACTCAGGCAACTGATCTTCTGGCAAATATGGGAACCGGGGCTGCCGGTATGTATGAAACCACAATGGTGGCTATTCTTGTATCCGCCATCTGTGCGCTGATCCAGAAGTATGACGGATTTACTGCTCTTCTGAATTTTATCCGCCGTATCTTTAAAACTCAAAAGGGCGGAAAACTGGGCATGGGACTTCTTGTAGGCGCTATGGATATTGCAACAGCCAACAATACCGTTGCCATTGTTATGGCTAATCCCATTGCAAAGGAAATGGCAGAGGAATACGATGTAACGCCTCAGACAACCGCTTCCATCCTGGACACATTTTCCTGTGTATTCCAGGGAGTGATCCCCTATGGTGCTCAGATGCTGATCGCACTTTCTACTGCTGCAGAGCTTGGATTTGAAATGTCAGCCTTTGACATTATGCCAAATCTTTATTATCCGTATATTCTTCTTGTAAGCGCTCTGTTCTTTATGTTCTTTGAGCCCGGAAGAAAAAAAGTCAAATAAAACCATACATAGTAAAAAGCTGTGGATAATTCCAGGAAATTTCTCCTGTACATCCGCAGCTTTTTCATTTTCACATTTTACTCGCCCATATCCTCAGCGCATTTTTTCAGTTTTTCTCTGATCGGAAGATGGTAAGGACATCTCTTCTCACACTCTCCGCATTCAATACATGCAGATGCCTTTACCGGCAATGTACTGTAACGGTCTTTTGCCCAGTCTGCCAGATTATATCTCTGAAGATATCCGGCAAACAGAAATACACTTGGAATATTAATTCCCACAGTGCAGGGGGCACAGTAATTACATCTGCGGCAAAAATCTGTTCCCAGCTGTTGTTTTATTTCTTCCATTTTCTGAAGCTCTTCTCCTGAAAGAGGAGTTTCGTCCTCACAGGCTTTTATATTCTGATCCAGTTCTGTCATCTCTGCCATTCCCGGAATCACTACTGTCACATCTCTGTTTGCACAGATATATCGAAGAGCAAGTGATGCGTCCTCAATAGCGCCTCCTGCCAGCGGTTTCATATCAATAAATCCAATATTCTTTTCTGTACAGCGGCGAATCAGTTCCTCTCCCTGATTTTCTACGATATTATATGGGAACATAATTGTCTCCACCCAGTCAAGTTCCAGAGCTTTTTCAAAAACAGCTGTGGAGTGGGCAGTAAGACCGATATGCCCGATTTTTCCCTCTGCCTTTGCCTCCTGAAGAGCCTGGAGGGCTCCGTCCTCTCCCATAACCTGCTCCAGCTGTTCCATGCTGGGATTATGTACCTGGTAAAGGTCAATATAATCTGTACGAAGATTTCCAAGGCTTGTTTCAATATCTGCCCTCATAGCATCTTTTGTCCTTGCCATAGACTTGGTTGCCACCACAAATTTATCACGGATTCCTTCCATAGCATATCCCATATATTCTTCGCTGACTGTATATCCTCTTGCCGTATCAATATAATTGATTCCTTTTTTCACCATTTCGTGAAGCAGTTTCTTTGTTCCCTCAGCGTCAATTCTCTGAATGGGGATTCCGCCAAATCCAAGTCTGGAAATTTTCAGCCCTGTTTTTCCTAAAATTCTGTATTCCATATTCTCTCTCCTTATACCAGAATGAGGCTGTTATCAGCTTCTCTCTGCAGCACATTTTCAACACATTTTTCCCAAAGCCTAAAGCTCGCAGAAAAATTCGAAAATACTGCTGAGATCACTTCTGATACAGCCTCTTATTAAATACGTTCTTCAGATTTTATCTAAATTAAACGCGGGACAGATACTCTCCTGTTCTTGTATCAATTTTTAATTTATCTCCCTGATTTACAAACAGCGGAACCTGTACCTGTGCGCCTGTCTCAACAGTTGCCGGTTTTGTAGCTCCCTGAGCAGTATTTCCTGCAAAACCAGGCTCTGTCTCAATTACTTCAAGCTCAACAAAGAGAGGCGGCTCAATTGCAAATACATTGCCGTTATGAGAACAGATCTTAACGATCTCGTTCTCTTTTACAAACTTCAGAGAATCTCCAACCTGATCTGCTGTAAGCGCGATCTGATCGTAAGTTTCCACATTCATAAAGTTGTAAAGGTCGCCATCGTTGTACAGATAGCTCATATCCACACGGTCAATACGAGCCTGTGGGAATTTCTCTGTAGGACGGAAGGATTTCTCCAGAACAGCCCCTGTAATAATGTTTTTATATTTTGTTCTGACAAAAGCAGCACCCTTTCCAGGTTTTACATGCTGAAATTCAACGATCTGACATACATTTCCTTCAATTTCAAGTGTGACACCGTTTTTGAAATCACCTGCTGAAATCATAATTTATTTCCTCCTTATTGTAATGTTCACTACCCATCATTCTATAATACCATAGCGGTTTTTTCAACTGTTTTTTTCGTATGCCGCTAATTTTTCCTCAATTTCATGAACCAGCTCCTCAAATGGCTTCACTCCTGTCACCACCTGAATGTCCGCAAACTTCTGATAAACAGGATCTCGCTGCTTAAGAAGCTTTTTGATCTTATCATCCCGGTCTTCTCCATCCAGAAGCGGATCTTTGCTGGAGCCTTCCAGTCTTTTTTTCAGTGTTTCCAGTGATCCTTTCAGATATACCACTGTACCCAGCTCTTTCAGATATTTCTGATTCTGTTCCTGAAGCGGAAGCCCGGATCCCAGAGAAATCACTCTTCTTTCACTGTCATTGATCAGTTCCTTCAGCGCCATTGTCTCCAATGCCCGGAAAAACGGCTCTCCAAATTTCTCAAATATCTCTCTTACTGAAAGATTCATTTTCTTTACAATTAATTTTTCAAGATCTACAAAAGGCAGTCCCAGATCTCTGGAAAGCTGCTTGCCTACTCTCGTCTTACCTGAACCCATAAACCCGATGATCACCACATGGTTCATAAAGTCCCCTCCTCTTTCCTGTAAAAATAAAGTACGATTCTTTCCAGATATCGTTTTAAAACGATCTGGATCTCTTCTTTCGGATGGATCGGCTTTACAAGAATATTACGGATTCCCGCTCTTTTTGCTCCATAGATATCTGTAAAAAGCTGATCGCCGATAAAAACGGTGTTGGAACAGTCTGTTCCCAGCAGTTCCATGGCTTTCTGATAATTGCGTACTGCCGGTTTATGTGCGTTTTCAATAAAACGCTCCCCTATTTTTTCATTAAAAGAAGCTACTCTCTGAATCTGGTTATTTGATAAGAAGCAGCTTTTAAATCCGATTTTTCGAAGGCGCTCAAAGAGCTCTACTGCCCGTTTATCTGCCGGTGCCCCGTGAGGCACCAGCGTATTGTCGATATCGAACAGAAGCCCTCTGACTCCCTCCTGATATAATTTTTCATAGTTCACTGCATAAGCAGATTCCAGATATTCATCCGGGAAAAAACATCGAAACATTTTTATCTCCTGCTCTACTTTTTTCAGCGCTGATCAAGCGGCACATATTCCGCTGCTTCCAGCACATTTTTGTATGCGGGACGAATGATCTTGTCTGTATTGATCAGCTCCTCCATACGATGAGCGCTCCAGCCCACAATACGTGCCACCGCAAACATCGGTGTATAAAGCTCCAGAGGAAGATCCAGCATACTGTACACAAATCCACTGTAAAAATCCACGTTGGCGCTGACGCCCTTGTAAATACGGCGCTCTTCTGCAATAACCTCCGGTGCCATTTTTTCTACCATGGAATACAGATTGTAATCCTTCATCCTGCCTTTTTCTTTTGCAAGACTTTCCACAAAGCTTTTAAGGACTTCAGCTCTGGGGTCGGATACAGAATAGATGGCATGACCCATACCATAAATCAGCCCCCGTCTGTCAAAGGCCTCTTTGTGAAGAAGGCGTCTCAGATAATTGCGTACCTCGTCCTCATCTTCCCAGTCATGAACCTCCTTTTTCATATCCTGGAACATACGGATCACCTTAATATTGGCACCGCCGTGCTTTGGTCCCTTCAGTGAACCCAGAGCCGCAGCAATGGCAGAATAGGTATCTGTTCCAGAAGAAGAAACTACATGTGTGGTAAATGTAGAGTTATTACCTCCGCCGTGCTCCATATGAAGAATCAGAGCCAGATCCAGGATCTTGGCTTCCAGATCTGTATATTTCTTGTCAGGTCTCAGAATACGAAGGATATTCTCTGCTGTAGACAGTTCTTTTTGGGGATTATGAATATACAGGCTCTTTCCTCTTATATAGTGGTTGTAGGCCTGATATCCGTAAACAGACAGAAGCGGAAATACGCTGATCAGATTCAGGCACTGGCGAAGTACATTCGGAAGAGAAATATCATCCGGATTATTATCATAGGAGTAAAGGGTCAGCACACTTCTGGAAAGAGCATTCATAATATCCCTTCCCGGCGCTTTCATTACTACATCACGGACAAAGTTTCTCGGAAGAGAACGCTGATTCGCAAGAAGCTGCTTAAATTCCTCCAGTTGCTTTTTATCAGGCAGCACACCAAATAAAAGCAGATATGTAGTTTCTTCAAAGCCAAAACGATCGTCCTTTACAAATCCTGCTGTCAGGTCTTTGATATTATATCCTCTGTAATACAGACTTCCTGCACAGGGAACTTCTTTTCCATCCACTACCTTCACTGCCTGAACATTGGAAACCTGGGTAAGCCCTGCAAGGACACCCTTTCCGTTAATATCACGCAGTCCTCTTTTTACATCGTATTTCCCGTAGAGTGACAGATCAATGCTGCTGTGATCCTTACACATTTCTGTCAGCTGTTCAATCTCCGGTGTTACTTTCATGTTAAATCCTGTCATACATGATTTCTCCTTTCACATTTCACTTCTGTCCGATCAAGGCCCCTCCTCATTCCTTTCTACTGTTGTTGTTCCAACAATATCCTCAATTGACAGTATACCATTTTTTTTCATTCCGGTCTACAAAAATAAATTCCCGCTTCTGAAAAGCTTCCGGAATGCTTCTGGAAAAATTTTCACAATAAACCGGCTCTTCTCTTCCATAATTTTTTACAGAAAATTTTCACACTGCTCTTTTCAACCTTACCACTTTAGTGTATAATAGCATCATTGCTGACAGATATCTGACAGCAAAAAACTCGGATAAAAATGGATGAGGAGGAATTATTATGTCTTACACAGAAGAGGTATACGAAAGAGTCGTAGCACAGAACCCGGGTGAACCGGAATTCCATCAGGCAGTAAAAGAAGTTCTGGATTCCCTGAAGGTAGTCATTGACAAAAATGAAGAAGAATACCGCAGACTTTCTATTCTTGAACGTCTGGTAGAGCCGGAACGAATCATTTCCTTCCGTGTTCCGTGGGTAGATGACAGCGGAAAGGTACAGGTAAACAAAGGTTATCGTGTACAGTTTAACAGCGCCATCGGACCATACAAGGGAGGACTTCGCTTCCATCCGTCTGTAAACCAGAGCATTCTGAAGTTCCTTGGCTTTGAACAGATCTTCAAAAATTCTCTCACAGGACTTCCTATCGGCGGCGGCAAGGGCGGTTCCAACTTTGATCCCAAAGGCAAATCCGACAGAGAGGTTATGGCGTTCTGCCAGAGCTTTATGACTGAACTCTGCAAGTATATCGGCGCTGACACAGATGTACCGGCAGGCGATATCGGTGTAGGCGGACGTGAGATCGGCTATCTGTACGGACAGTACAAACGTATCCGCGATCTCAGCGAAGGCGTTCTTACAGGAAAAGGTCTTACCTACGGCGGATCACTTGTACGTACTCAGGCTACCGGTTACGGCGTTGTTTACATTCTTGATGAGCTGATGAAGGCACACAATGATGAACTCAGCGGAAAAACCGTGATCGTCACAGGCTCCGGAAACGTTGCGATCTACGCTGCCGAAAAAGCGACACAGCTTGGCGCAAAGGTTGTTGCAATGTGCGACTCTAACGGATATATCCATGATTCTGAAGGTATCAAGCTTGATATTGTAAAAGATATTAAAGAAGTAAAACGCGGACGTATCAGAGAATATGCTGACCGTGTAGAAGGAGCATCCTTTACCGAAGGCGTTGGCATCTGGAACATCAAATGCGACGTATACCTTCCCTGTGCAACTCAGAATGAGCTTGGCCTCGATGCTGTTAAGACTCTTATTGCAAACGGCTGCAAATACATTGTAGAAGGTGCAAATATGCCTACTACTCTGGACGCTACGGAATATGCTATGGAAAACGGCGTTCTCTTCCTTCCGGGAAAAGCATCCAATGCAGGCGGCGTGGCTACCTCAGCTCTTGAAATGAGCCAGAACTCCATGAGACTTTCCTGGAGTGCAGAAGAAGTAGACGAAAAGCTCCACGGCATTATGAAAGATATCTACAAAAAGATCGACGATGCCGCACAGCGCTATGATATGAAAGACAATTTCGTTGTAGGCGCTAACATTGCAGGATTTGAAAAAGTTGTAGATGCAATGAAAGCCCAGGGTATCGTTTAATCCTCCCAGTTCTTAATAAAATTAACGAAAAACTGCCGCAGACAAAGTGCTGATAAACGCTCACTTCTGCTCTGCGGCAGTTTTTATTCTCTTTATGTTCCCAAAAAGTTTTTCATGCTTTTCAGCGCATTTTTTTCCAGACGGCTGACCTGGGCCTGAGAAATCCCTACTTCCTCCGCCACTTCCATCTGCGTTTTCCCGTCATAAAAACGCATTTCTATAATATGCCGCTCTCTGTCTGAAAGTCTTTCCAGTGCTTCCCGAAGCGAAAGGTTTTCCACCCATTTTTCCTCCCTGTTCTTTTTATCACTGATCTGATCCATCACATAAAGAGTATCTCCGCCCTCTGTATACACCGGTTCAAAAAGACTTACCGGATTTTGGATGGCATCCATTGCATAAACGATCATTTCCTTTTCGATTCCTGTTTCCTGAGAGATTTCTGCGATCGTAGGCTCTCTCAGATGCTGCTTTGTATAATTTTCTCTGGCATAAATGGCCTTATAGGCAATATCCCGCAGAGAACGGCTGACGCGGATACTGTTATTATCTCTTAAATATCTTCGTATTTCTCCAATGATCATAGGCACTGCATAGGTAGAAAATTTAACCTGCAGTGTTGTATCAAAATTATCAATGGCTTTCATCAGTCCGATACATCCGATCTGAAACAGATCGTCTGCATTTTCATTGCTGTTCTGAAACCGTCTGATCACACTTAATACAAGTCTTAAATTTCCTTTGATGTACTGCTCTCTTGCTTCTTTGTCTCCCTCCTTGATCCTGCGGAACAATTCCTCCTTTTCCTCGGGCTTCAAAACAGGAAGCTCAGAGGTATTTACTCCACAGATTTCTACTTTATTAAGCGCCATCGAAACATCCTCCTTCTCTCTTTTGCTTATTAAAAGCTTTCTCAGAGACAGGGAGAAATATACTTTTTTCGGAAAAATATAAAAAATATAAGCCCTTGACAGCTTATGTCAGGTGTTCTTTGCGAAAACATTTTTCCTCCTGGATCTGGACCAGAATGATATCATCCCCAATCTGGCAGATACATTTCCAGGGGATTACATACTCGCTTTCTCTTCCAAAAAAGCTGCACAGCCTTCCCGGTCCGGGAACCACCAGCGCTGTAATCTGGCCGGTCTTACAGTCAAATTCCACATCAATGGGACATCCCAGGCATCGGCAGGTGCAGGTATTAATGATTTCTTTTTGTTTCAGCTCACATAAGCGCATAACAGCAACCGTTTTTTCTCAAATATATGTAAAAAAACTCCAGATTATGCATTTCCATTTGTTGACATAAAAAGTAAAATTATAGTATAATGTGCCCATAACAGCAGGGTTTGGAAGGTTTTGCATATCTCTGCTCAACTGGATAGAAAGGAGACAATGCCATGAAATGTCCGTTTTGTGGTCGGGACAATACCAGAGTTGTAGATTCCAGACCTGTAGAAGACACCAATTCCATCAGAAGAAGACGTATGTGTGAATCATGCGGAAAGCGCTTTACTACTTACGAAAAGGTAGAAACCATTCCGTTAAGCGTTATAAAAAAAGACCAGAACCGTGAACCCTACAGCCGCAGCAAAGTTCAGGACGGGATTCTCCGCGCCTGCTATAAACGGCCTATTCCGGTAGAAAAAATAGAAGAGATCATGGATTCTATAGAGGGAGAAATCTTTGACCGGGCTGACAGAGAAATTTCCAGCAATCAGATCGGCGAGATCGTCATGGAACACTTACAGGCGCTGGACGCAGTTGCTTATGTTCGTTTCGCCTCCGTATACAGAGAATTTAAGGATGTCAGTACCTTTATGGAAGAGCTGAAAAAATTTATGGAACCATAATCCGCAGGAGATAAGAATCCCCTTAAACAGACCTGGGCTCATTGCCCTGTCTGTTTAAGGGGATTCTTTTTTTCTGATCCTGTTTTTATAAATTCCATCAGGCGGTTTCTGATAGATTAAATCCTGTAAATTCCTGTATTTTTTATTCCCAGTTATCTTTTTCCTCAGTCGGAAACCATCCGAAATCCACACATCTTCCCAGATCCCAGCTGTCCCATCCGATCCAGCCTTTTTCGTTTACCGTATCTGTAAGAAGCTTGTAGCTCCAGTAAAAATATCCGCTTCCTTTTTTCCAGGCATTTAACTGAGCCTCTGCCACAGCCTGATAAATCTGCTTTTTCTCCTGTACTCCCAGAGCTTCCTTCCGGCTTCCTTCCTCTCCATTAAGTACACTTCTGCCGCCTTTTGTATCGCAGCCGCAGGCATAAGAATTAAACAGGCACCATTCTCCGCAGATCACTGGAAAATACTGCTCCATCTCCTGAATTTCTTTTTCATAATGCTCCCGGATATATTCCTGATATGCCTCCACGTTCTGTTCACAGCCCTCAGCCTCTGCCATCATCAGATACTGGTGGGTGTCAAGAACCACATTCACATATTTTTCTTCCTGCATAAAATCCTTCCAGGCAAGAAGCTCAAACCCGTCATGGATCACTATGTATTTTTCTTCCGGAAGGAATTTCCTCATTCTGTCATAGGCTCTCACATAAAAATCCTTCAGAAATTCCAGTGTACAGGGGCCGGAGCCTTCTGCCATGTCTTTATCTGCCGCCGGATAACGGTTTGGCACATCAAATAATTTCCAGGCGCGATCCATAACCGGCTCATTAATGGCCTCGATTCCCCAGAGCCCTTTTCTGTTTCCGTATCTTTCTGCCAGACGTTCCAGAACAGAAAGCACAAATTCCACTTCCTCTGGACTTTTCGACCATCTGCACACACCGCAGATACCTCCGTTATCAAAGCCATTCTGTCCCAGAGGCGCAGTATGAAGGTCAAGAAGAATGGTAAGCCCATACTTTTCCGCCCAGTTAAAAGCCTTATCCAGTTCCTTTATGCAGCCTGTAAAGGGTTCTCTGTCCCCAAATACAAAATACGGAACCGGGATACGGACAGCCTCCATTCCCATTGCCTTAATGGTCACAAAATCTCTTTCCGTAATATATTCTGAGCGATGGATTTTAATCCTTGCCTCATAAACCTCCCGTGAAAGCTTACGGGGAAGCCAGTATTCATCTTCCGCATCCGTACCCTCAAATAAAACAGGACTCATCCATTTTTCCAGAACCAGCCAGTTTCCAAGATTTACACCTTTTATAAACATTTTATCTCTCCTCTTTTAACAGATAAATTCCCGGAATGCTTCTTCTACAGCTGCCTCATCCTCTGTATCTGCCATAAGCTCCAGAGGCAAATCCAGGTCAAGGCTGAAAATTCCCATAATGGATTTTGCATTCACATAATATTTTCCACTGGAAAGATCCATATCACAGTCAAACTTCGAACAGATTGCATTAAAGCTCTCCACATCGCTGATATTAACCAGTTTTACTTTTCTTTTTACCATAATTCCTGCCTCCCTTTATTCTACTGCCGCAGTTTCGTCTGCCTCGTAATCAAAAAAATCAAAGTCTGCTGTGTGACGGTGCATCATGCGGTCACCGCAGGTAATTCCCACAAAAGCCCCTGTAAATTCCCCAAACTGTGAATACTCATCAGAAAATTTACTGGTGTCAAAGCAGGGACCGATCTCTTTATAATGTTCCCCGTCCATAGACCACCGGAACTGAGATTTTCTGCCGTTGATCTGCAGACGCATATAAATTTCACAGCCATCCTCCACAAGGGTCCGGGCATCACTGAACTCCTTTTTTTCGCCGTTTTCCACCTGAAGTACGGAAACAGCCCCATGTCCCAGAGTATCGCTGAAATATTTATAAAGATAAATAAAATTCATATTGTCATAATAGAGAATCAGTCCTGCTGTATGCTGATAGGAAAGAGGCGTAAAATCAAGCTTTGTGGTAATGCACGCCTGTACGCTGGTAAGCTTTCTTGCAAGAAGGCTCACCTGGTTTAAGGAGCATCCGGATTCCTGTCCCCGAAGTCTCGCCCATCCCGGTCTTGAGGTAAGATCCACAAAGCCTGACGGATCAATTCGCGGCGCATAATAACCGATCTGAAGAGTTTCCCCGTCAAAATCATCATGAGCCGGAAGCTTACTTGCCGGGCTCTCAGGAAGAGTACTTTCCTGAACAAACTCCTGAGCCATATTGCCGCCCTTCTCCATACGAAGCCATCCATCCTCAGTCCACTTCATACGCTGAATGGCAGTTTCTCTTCCAAGAGTACAGCGAAGCTCAGGCACAAACGGACGCGCAGTCAGATGAACCATCCAGGTCTCTCCGTTCGACAGATCTACATAGCTGGCATGACCGGATTTTTGAAGCACACTATCCGGATTATAATACCTGGGTTTTAAATGATCCCAGTCTGACCGTTCATTAAAATCTCCGGGACTTGATGTAAGGATCGGATTGCAGGGATCCGGCTCATAGGGTCCCCAAATATTTTTTGACCTGCCCACAGTTACGCTGTGATAATAACCGGTGCCGCCCTCTGCGCACATAATATAGTAATAATCCCCACGCTTTGTTAGATGAGGCGCTTCTATACATCCTCTGTCCGTGCCTCCTCTCCAGAAAGCTTTTGGCATACCCACAATAGTTTTTTTCTTCGGATCATACTCTACGATATTGATAGGCCCGGGTTTTTCATAAGCTGTCCTTGTTTCCCAGTCAAGGGCCACGATATATTTTTTTCCGTCATCGTCATGGAACATAGAGGCGTCAAACCCGGTGGAATGAAGATAAACCGGCTCACTCCAGGGACCTTTGGGATCCTTTGCGGTAATAAGATAATTATCCACATCAAAATATCGTGCATTCATGGAATTCATAACACCGTATACCACATAAAAAAGCTCATCTGCCTCACAGTAGGTCAGGCACGGCGCCCAGATACCCTTTGCGCTTGGAAGCTTTCTGAGATCCGGCTCCCTGTCATTCTGAAGCGCATGGGAATAAAGTTCCCAGCTTTTCATATCTCTGGAATGGTAAATGGGAATTCCCGGAAACCATTCAAAAGAAGATACTGCAATATAAAAATCATTTCCTTTTCTGCAGATGCACGGATCTGCATGAAATCCCGGAAGAATCGGATTCTGAATCATTTTTTACCTCCTGTATACTTATCTGCCGGCAGCTCTCTCATGAAGATCACGGATAATGCCGTCAAATTCTTTATCCAGATTATAGAAACGCAAAATCACAAAGCAGGCAATAAATACAACAATGGGAATCCACACAAAACAGAGTCTGATAGAAAACAGTGCGGAAGATGACTGTACTGCCGCTTCTCCCACGTATCCGCCGATTTCAAGGATAATACCCAGAAGGGCGGAGCCTATGCCGTTTCCGATTTTGTAGCCAAAGCTGCAGGCGCTGTTTACCAGTCCCTCTGTACGGTGTCCGGTTTTCCATTCACCATAATCAATAGTGTCAGAAACCATTGCCCAGATTGTCGCTCCTCCGCAGGCATTTCCAATTCCACGGATCACACTGGAAATTACGATCACCGGCATGGTGCTTCCGCCAAATTCCAGAACCAGCATTCCAACAGCTGACAGAATCAGACCCAGAGAGAATACATTTCTTTTTCCGAATTTCTTTACAAGTCCTGCAATAAAAAACATTGCCGCAATCTGAATGGCATTGTAAATTCCGTTGATTGTACTTACCAGATTTTTATCGCCAAGGATATCCTTTGCATAATAGACAGTTGTTCCTCCGTTTACTGCATAATACAGGAAAAATAATGCCAGAACACAGGTCATCATGATCCAGTATTTATTTGCGAACAGAGATTTGATTCCTTCCGCAAAGGAAACCGGCTCTGCTTCTCCGCTGATCTCTGCAACAGAATGCACTCTCTCCTTGGTTCCGATAAAAGTAAGAAGAAAAGCAATCACTGCCAGAATTCCCAGCACTGCAAAGGTTTTTGTCCAGGCAGCCGCATTATCGCCGAAAAACTCTACCAGAGGAAGTGTCACCATATTAATCGTCAAGGTTCCTGCTGTTGCCAGAAGATTTCTGAAAATACTTAGTACAGATCTCTCATAGGGGTTCTGTGTCATTAACGCATTCAGTGAAGAATATGGTACGTTAATTGCTGTGTAAACCACAGTAGAAACAAGGTTGTAGGTAATAAATACATAAACAAGTTTAGCTGTTGAGCCAAGAGAAGCAGGTACGGAAAACAGAAGAATTCCTGCCAGCGCAAACGGAATACACATTCTCAAGATCCACACCCTGGCTTTTCCGTGCTTTGATTTTGTACGGTCCACGATCATTCCCATGACAATATCGCTGATTCCGTCAAATACACGGGATATCAGCATGATCGTACCTACTGCCGCCGCATTTACTCCTGCGTAATCTGTATAGTAAAAAAGCAGGAACGCAGACATTGCCGTGTAAATAATATTGCAGCCGAAATCTCCGCAGCCGTAACAGAAGCGTTCAAAAAGAAGTGCCGGAGTCAGTTTTCTTTTTTCGTTCATTATTCTCCTCCTATTCAGAAATTTTACTTTAAATTTCTGTGTGATCATTTGTATTTTTCCTGGCTCTGCGCGCCCAGAACAGCCTTTAGATTACTTGTTGTAACCTATTTGATAAGCATATCATAAAACACTTGCTCCTCTGCTGCCAGATATGATAGTATCTTATCAACAGGTTAATAGTATCTTTTTATAAAAAGGAAAGGAGGTTACAGATTATGAAAAAAATACTGACGCCCACCAACTATGAGCTGATCCCATTAAATGATAAGACAAATGTACGCTTTTTTACCTCCATAGATCCGGGCAGCTATGTGGCTCCCCACTGGCATGATGCCGTGGAGATTGTATATCTTCTGGAAGGTGAGCTGAAAGTCATTGTGGGAAATGATTCCAGAAATCTGAAAGCCGGTCAGTGCGCCATGGTAACTCCAAATCAGATCCACTCTACTCTGTGTACCAGCCCCAACCGGGCAATTGTTTTTCAGATTCCGGAAGCCTTCATGGAAAAATTCATTCCCAATGCAAGAAATTTATGTTTCAGCCTTCAGGATCCGGCAGCCTCACCTGTTCTGCAGAGCAAAGTGGAGCTTTTTAAGGAGACACTGATAAAAATGCAGTTTCTCACAGACCTGCAGCCTGACGGAGCTGTTCTCCGGTTTAACAGTCTGCTTTTTGAGACTCTGTTCCAGCTTTATCATAATTTCTGCACAGAAGCGCCCAAAAAAGACACTGTCCAGCACAGCCGTAATCTGGAACGTCTGGAACCGGTACTGCAGTATATTGCATCCAATTACAACCGCCCGATCTCACTGGAAGAGATTTCCGGAGTTGCCATCCTGCAGCCCAAATACTTCTGTCGTTTTTTTAAAAAATGCATGGGAGTCACCTTTCTGGAATATCAGAACGAAATCCGTCTGTCAAAGATTTATAAGGATGTCACCTCCACCAGTGACAAAATATCTGACATTCTGGAACGCCACGGCTTTACCAATTATAAGCTGTTCCGCCGAATGTTTTCTGAACGGTTTCATGCCACCCCTACGGAAATCCGCAAGCATGTATCCTCGTGAAGCACTTTTTATTGTATAAAAAAGACCCTGAGAAGACAAAATCACTAAATATTGTCCCTCCAGGGTCTCTTTCTTTATGATATTCTCAGGCATATTTATGCCCGAATTTTATTACATCAGATGATGCTTCTGAAACGCTTTCCAGATTCCGTCCTCAGTTACCTTCGGACAAACCTCATCCGCAATCCTTTTTACAGCTTCACTTCCATTTTCCATACAAATGCTTAAGCCTGCTGTTTCCAGCATTTCCTTATCATTCATACTGTCTCCGAAGCCTACTGAATCGCTGACCGGGATCTGCAGATACTCACATACCTTTCTCACTGCGGTTCCCTTGTTAAATTTACGATTGATCAGCTCCAGATTTACCACGCCATGAGAAACATCCTGAATACAGAACAAAAACTCTTCTTCAAGCGCCTTCCTGGGAGCGTCCAGTCTTTTCATAGAAGGGCTTGTCGCCACAAATTTATAGACCGGCTGATTTCTGTATTCCTCTATAGAACGAATAGAAAAAGTATTTTTTACAAACTCTCTCCATCGAAGAAATTCGCTGCTGACCTGTTCATCTACATCTTTTTCCACAAAGGCTTTAAAGCTGTCACTGGCATAAGCTTCATCTCTGCACTCTGCAATCCAGCATAAACCGCTTTCTGTTAAGGTATCCATAGTCTTTATCCTCTGTGCATCTGTCATAGGACAATCATAAATGACATTTTCACCGCACAGGATGTATCCTCCGGCGCTTGCCACAACCCCGTCAAATCCGTACTCTAAAAAAGAGGACAGCATTCCATAATTTCTCCCGCTGCAAAGAAATACCAGATTTCCCGCTGCCTGCGCTTTTCTTACTGCTTCAATGGCAGAAGCCGGAGGTTCGCTGTGTCCGGGCTCCGCCAGAGTACCGTCTATATCCAGAAAAATAACTTTTTTGCTCATATATTCTCTCCTGAAAATTCTTTTGTTCTGTGAAATCAATTCCACATCTCTCAAATTATATTTCCAGAATTGAATCTTGTAAACTGGCATTTTATATTAATCTGAATGCTTTTCATCTGTTTCTTTATACATTTCATTCAAATATGCTTTTCCAGCTCCCTTATGACAATTTTAAGTGCCTTGATCCGGGCATATTTTTTATCCACTGATTCCAAAATATGCCAGGGAGCAAAAGAGGTACTTGTCTTTTTCAGCATTTCGTCCACTGCATCCTCATACAGATCCCATTTTTCACGGTTGCGCCAGTCCTCTTCTGTAATCTTCCACTGCTTCTCCGGATTGTTCTGGCGTTCCGTAAAACGGGCAAGCTGAGTATCCTTGTCAATCTGCACCCAGAATTTAATGATCACAGCTCCCCAGTCAGAAAGCTCCTTTTCAAACTCATTGATCTCATTGTATGCCCTTTTCCAGTCATTTTCTGTACAAAAGCCCTCCAGACGTTCCACCATCACTCTTCCGTACCAGGTGCGGTCAAAAATCGCAATATGACCGTCTTTGGGAAGTCTTGTCCAGAAACGCCAGAGATAATGCCGGGCCTTCTCATGAGGCTCCGGACTGGCAATGGGATGTACTTCATAGCCTCTGGGATCCAGAGCTCCTGTTATCCTCTTTATATTTCCGCCTTTGCCTGCCGCATCCCAGCCTTCATAGGTAATGATCACCGGCACTCTCTTCCGGTATAAACGATTATGCAGCTCCCCAAGACGTTTCTGAAGCTGCTTCAGCTCATGATGATACTCTTCCTCGTTCAGTTCTTTCCCCTGAAGCTCTACTTCTGCCAGCTTTGGCATTTTTACCAGAGGAAAAACATTCTGAAGCAGAGGCGAAGAATGCAGACGGTTCTGCATGGCAATCTCAATACTGCTGATCATGGTATCCAGCACCTGAAGCTCCGCCCATTTCCGGTTTCCTGCATCAATAATATACCAGGGCGAGGAAGGAAGATTCGTATCCTTCATATAGCGGTCAAACACTTTTTTGCATTTTCCATAGTGTTTATTCTGCCACCGATCAAATTTTGTTACACGCCACTTTGTGTCCTCCTCTTCCAGAAGACCTTTCATGCGGGAATCCTGTTCTTCTCTGTCAATGTGCATAAAAAATTTCAGCACCAGATACCCGTTATCTGTAAGCTGCCGCTCAAAACGCCGAACACTTTCAATTCTTTTTTCATATTCTGCTTCCGTAAGCTTTTTCTTCAAAACCTCTTCTGTTGTCTGCTCCATCCAGCCGGAATCCAGAAAAGTGAACTTTCCTTCTTCCGGAATCTGCTTCATGTAACGATACAAAAAAGGCTTTCGAAGTTCCTCTTCTGACGGAGATGCCATAGTTGCAACCTTAAAGAATCTGGGATCAATATTTTTTATCACCTTTCCGATCACACTTCCCTTTCCAGCCGCTGCCCATCCCTCAAAAAGTACCAGCACCGGAAGCCGGTGCTCCTTGATCTTTGTCTGGAGATCATAAAGCCTGTTCCTGTTTTTATCAAGCTGCTCCTCAAATTCCTGTTTTTCCGGAATCTCACCCGGCATCCATTCCTTCAGCATATGCTCACCCCGTTTCTCAGAATTTTCTGTTTCGCCTATATTAACTGTTTTTATTTGTAGTATAACATTATTTTCTGTTAAATTCTATGAGATATACATTTTTTCATTATATATATCAATGCTTTTTCCAAGCCATACTCTCATAAATTCATATTTCAAAAAGTTTTCACTACATCTATAACAAAATTTTACATCTTCCACCTAAAATACTCATGCAAATATTTTCTATCACAGCAGCATAAACCGCATCACTTTTTTAATCCTATAAAAATGCAGATTATATAATACCTACATTTCGATAATATATAACCTGCATTTTGAGCCGTCACATTTTTATTTACTTTAATCCAGATGAAAAACTTTTTTGAGATTCACACAAACAGGACTATTATCGGGATTTGTTTCCATAATATCTGCCATATACTCCCACCATTTTTTATTTATCTCTGTTTCTGCGCCCTCACGCCAAAGCTTTTCATCCTCAATCTCAATATAACCAAAAAGTATTAATGAATTGGGATCCAAAAAAATTGTGTAATTTTTTCCACCATACCTATGTATCATCTCTTTCATTTCTGGCCAGAGAAGATTATGACGTTTTTCATATTCCACTTCCTGACCTTCATATAATTTCATAGTAAATCCCTTTATCATTTTTCTTCCTCCGAAATAGTGCCTTCTGATTTTCTTTGTCCGGGAATAGCACATTAATGTCTCTGTGTTATTCCCGATTCCAAGGGTATTTCCAATTAACAATGAGTTTCCAAATCAATAAACATCCTTCCACTCATCAATATTGGACGAATCAAACCTAAACGGAGCTCCCAGAATTACTTCTGTTCCTCCATCTGACGCCTCAATAACTTCATAATCACCAAGTTCTCCGGCAGTGAATTTATCTCCTGATACTCCTGTAATTTCTTCATTTACCAATGCAATTGAAGTATAGGCACCTAACCTTCCAACATCAACTGGATTCCAAAGAAACATATATGGACAAGAATGGGCTTCATCATCACCAATATATTCAGACATTTCTGAAGGCAATCCCAAGCCTGTCAGCTTGCAGGAAGCCCCTGAATCCTGAAGTACCTTAGCCGCTGATGCAATTCCTACTGTTGTCGGTGCACAGATCACCTTTAAATCCGGATAATTTTGTAAAAGTGCCTGTGTAACATCTGTTGATTTCTGTGGTTCATCATCGCCATATGCAATCTCTACTAGTTCCAGTTTACTGTATTTATCATCTTTCATGACTTCTTTCATAGCCTCAATCCATGCATTCTGATTTGTAGCCTGTGAAGTAGCAGAAAGGATTGCCCATTGACCTTCTCCACCGGAAATATCCAGCACAGCATCCATCAGAGCTTCTCCTATTTCTTTTGTTCCTGCCTGATTTACAAAAGTCATTCTACTTGCAGGATTAACTTTCGCATCCAGACAGGACACTTTAATTCCAGCGTCCATTGCCTCACTAAGACATGCCTGAAGTGCATTTTCATCATTACCTGCAATACAGATTGCATCTACTTCCTGAGAAATTAATGACTGTACAACTGAAATCTGTGCATCCGCAGTCGCTGTTTCCGGGTGTTTAATGATTACTTTTCCTCCCTCATCCTCGATTGCTTCTTTAAATCCATCTGCTTCTTTCTCATTATATGGATTTCCTGCGGCTTTCGTAACAATAGCAAATGTTTTCCCTTCTGCTGCTCCTGAAGCAAAAACTGTTGTTCCGGCTGCCAGAATCATAGTTACACTGAGAACTGCACCAATCACTTTTTTGTTCATTTCTCTTCCTCCTTTGATAAACATTGTATACTTAAGCACAAATGTGCAAATGTACTTTTAATAAACCGCATATGGAATGTTCATAAGTTTTGCTATTTTAATAAATAAACCTGAATTATGACCTACAGACAAAGCAAGGTGATGTGTAGGTGCCTCTGCAAACCAGTGATCCATATATTCAGCAGGCTTCTGGGCAAATTTTATATGTGTGGAGGTGTTTCCATTAAGGAGAATCGGTGCGTCAACCGCTTCTCCCTCACTAATGTTAAATTTTAAATGGCCATCTCTCGTCTGTGTTACTCCAAGGGTTGTCACCTTTCCCGACTGTACCTTTGCTTCTACCGAAACACCACTTCCACGTTTTCCATGATAGATCCCCATCCCACGAAGGATTGGTTTCCCTTTTGAAATAGCAAAATGAAATGGACCATCATGTCCCAGAATCATGGTGTCTCTGTTAAAATCAGCGGCAACAATCTCACAAAAACTTCCACCCGTACCACATATATCTGCAATTTTCATTGCCAGAGCTGTTTTTATATCTCCCTCTCCTGCACATGCAATTCCCCTCGCATTCAACAGTGAAAATCCTACAATAAATCCACTTTGTACTGTTTCAAAATAATCATCTCGTCCATGATAATAATACGATACACTGTCCAAATTTCTATCACGTACCATTTTCTCCTGAGCAGATGCAACTCTGGCTGACCAGTTTAATTGATCTTGTGAGGGCTTTCTCGCAATAGGATCTGAAGGAGAATCCCCGGAAATTTCAAAAAAATCCTGTATTTGCTGTAATTTTTGCTGTACCTCTTTCTCTGTCACAGATTTCAGATAATAATCCAGATCGCTCATCTCTAAAATTTCAACGTCCATGCCTGTCTGTGCCTGCAGCATAGTAAAATCACTGTACATATCCAGCATTCCGCTGTAATATCCTCCCAAAAATCCAAACCTGCTCCACTTTAATGTTCTTTGTACAGAAGCAGCTACACACCATTCTTCAATTTCTTTCCATGCTTTCATTGCTTCTGGCCTTTTCTCCGTCACTTCATCTGCCTTGGCAAATGTCGGAGTTTCATAAAGTCCAAGTAATCCATTTACTACACGAAACGGAATACCAGCTCGATTAAATGCATTTGAAATCTCCGGCACAGAACATCCTACGCATTGGGCCAGCCAACGATCTGTGCCTGTAATCTCATATGCCATTTCTGGTGTCGGCTGCAAATTCAAAATCACTACCGGTGCCTTATTGATCTGATGTACCGGCAGCACACAGGCACTTGTATAGTAAGTAGCTGCATGAGAAAAAACAATATCTACATTACTTTTGTTAAAAAACTCTCCTGCAGTTCTGCCTTTTTCCTCTGTATCTACCATTCCAAAATTATAAACCTCACCCCATTGGCTGAGTTTCTTTTCAATAAATTTATTATATCCGATCAGGCAGTTATAAAGCCCTTCAAACTGTTCCCAATATGTGCATAAGCCAGCACTGTAGAAACCAATTCTGGCTCTTTTAGGTTCTTTTATTTTTTTCAGATTGCTCATATTTTCACTCCTTATACTGTAATCTTGTTATCGTATTTCATCGTTTACAACCTGATTATATACTGATATAATTTAGAATACATCAAACTATATTTGCATAAAATATCATAATCTTGCTTTTACTGGAGGTTCTTATGAGAAACTCAGCTACACATGAATATATGGAAAATCTGAACTTCAGCTGGACAGACGATTCTATTCGTTTTATCAACACCGCCACTCCCAAAGCCCGTCAGACCTTCTTTTATGTACAGGAAGCAGGTGATTTCTCTACTTTTCCCCCTTACTTTACAGAAAGAGAAAATCTGAACAGTTTTCTTTTAATATATACCTTGTCCGGAAAAGGTCTGTTAAAATATCAGAACAATACTTTTACCCTTTTCCCCGGCTCTCTTGCCTATATCGACTGTATGAACCATCACTATTATGAATGTCTCAAAAAACAGCAGTGGAAATTTTTATGGCTTCATTTTAATGGTCCTTCTGCATTAGGATATTACGAAGAATTTCTACGCAACAATTTCCGTATTCTGGATTCCCTTGATTCTTTTTTTATGGAAAGTACCCTGCGCCGTATTCTTTCTATTACACAAAAAAAGGATCTCCATTCAGAGATCCTTATATCTAGCCTGATTACTGAAATTCTCACACAGATTTTAATTGAAAATGAAACAGAACAGCTTTGTCTTGGATTAATGCCTGATTTTCTGAATACTGCTCTAAAAGAAATAGATACCCATTTCCGCGAGCCACTTACTTTAGAATACCTCGCAGACAAAACAGGCATAAGCAAATACCATTTTGCTCGAGAATTTAAACGTTATATCGGCACCCCACCTAATGAATACCTGATTATTACACGCCTAAACCATTCCAAAGTTTTATTGAAATATAAAAATATTTCCGTAGAAGAAATTGCCTTTGCCTGTGGCTTTCACCAGGTCAGCCATTTTATTCGTCTGTTTAAAAAACACGAAGGCTGCACTCCTCTGAACTTTCGAAAAGCTTGGTGCAGCAATGAACCTGCCAAACCACCATCAGCTCGCTGATCTGACTGACGATTTCTTCAAAATCACAAATGACATGATTCCGGCCAGCACCGAAGTTCCGGCAAAGTTCAGCCAGATTCCGGTAAGTCCCAAAGGCCATAGGACTACTATCAGAACCACCGGGAAGATCAGCGCCGTAGAAACTGAAATCAATGTTGCCTCTTTTGCTTTTTCCACCGCTACCACATAACTCTGAGTTGCAAAGGAAAACCATCTTGTCACATAGGTCAGGGCAAACAGCATAACTGACTGCCGGGACATTTCCATAAAAGCTGCATCCGGATTATTTACAAACATCCGCGTGATCAATTCAGGGAAGAAAAATAATATTCCTGCAGATAAAAATGATATGACCGCGCTTGCCGTATAACAGCATTTTTCAATGGACCGGATACGCCCCGGGTTTCCTGCTCCCAGATTATAGCTGACTGCCGGCTGCAGAGAATCGCACATGCCATAAAGAAGAGGCTGTACAAAGCCTTCGGCATACATAAGGATTCCATAAACAGATACCGCCTGCGCTCCCCCCATTCGCAAAAGCAAAATGTTCAGCAGAATAGATGTAACACGCCCTGCAATGTTGTTGAGAAAGTTCGGCATCCCGCAGCTTATGATCTGCTTTACCATACTTACAGAAAACTCCGGCCTGCAGAAATGAAGCTCCATTTTGCCCCGTAAAAACGGCCAGAAGGCTGCTGCGGAGCAGACAAACATTCCTGCGCAGGTCGCAAGTCCTGCTCCCCAGATTCCCCATTTGAATATGTACAAAAACGTAAACTCCAGAACAGCTGTCAGTACAGACATAAATATGTTCAAGAACATACTGCTCTTTATTTTTCCGCAGATTCTCAGATAATTGTCCACTGCAAAAATAATAGTAGTAATCGGGGCACACATGGCATATACTCTCAGATACTGAACTGCCAGCTCAAGAAGCTCCCCCTGTGCCCCCATAAGCTTCAGAAGAGGCTCTGCCAGAACATACAGAACGGTTCCGATCAGCACTCCGGCGCCTACGATCATTATACAGGCGCAGGTAAAAATATTATCAGCGCGTTTTGTTTCCTTTTTTCCAAGACTTACAGAAATAGGAACTGCGGAACCTACACCAATCAGATCTGCCAGTGAAAAATTAATGATCACAAAGGGCATGGCAAGGTTCAGGGCTGCAAAAGCCAGTTCTCCCAGAATCTGGCCAACCAGTATCCCGTCTATTACCTGATAGAGAGCTGAAGCCAGCATACTCACTGCGCCTGGAACCGACGCAATAAAAAACAGCTTTACCGGTGACATTTTTGTAAATAATGTCTTTGAATCCATAACTTCTGTCAATACCCTCCGTTTATTCCCCGGACGGCAGCTCCTCCTTATCAAATATCTCCTTTTGAAATTCTTCCTGCATGTAATCCGTAAACACCTCCATTCCTTTCATAAGGTCTGAAGAAAATTCTCTCAGAGTCCGTTCCAGGGCCTGTTCCTCTGCTGCAAAAACTCTGTTCAGCAGGCTTGCAGCATATAGCTTTCCCTTTTCTGTAAGAATAAGTGTTTTTTCTCTTGTACTGCCCGGAGTTTCCAGTCTGATATACCCTTTCTCTACCGCTTCTTTTACCACTGTATTAAGAGTTGTTCTGGGAACCATCCATTCTTCGCTGATTTCTTTTTGAGAATGAGCCTTTTCATCACTCAGCACATAATAAAGAAGCAGGCTGTTGTCCTTAACCCCCAGTTTTCTTGCAGCCATGTAATACAAACGGTCAAGACGGTTCATACATTGGTTCATCCTGTCTATGGCTTCTCTGATTTGCTTCATTTCTGTTCCTCCCTTTTCTCAGAGCAGATACTGTCTTTCGTTTCATCTGTCTCTTTGCTTTATAATACGGATTCGTATTTTGTTTATTTGGTATTATAATACGAATCCGTATTATATGCAAGAAGTTTTTATAAAAAAGCAGGGCCTTATGCCCTGCCTGATATAACTCTTCTGTTAAATTTCCTGTGCCCGGATTGCCCAGCGCATCTTTGTAGATCTGGCGCGGCTGTTTCTGGCGCACTCCTCCTGTGAGGGACGGATCACATTTTTGCTGATGTCACTGTAAATTCCCTCCTTATAAAACTGTTTAAAAGATTTTTTTACCAGACGATCCTCTCCTGAATGGAAGGTAAGGATTGCCGCTCTTCCGTTTGGAGCCAGCACCTGAGGCAGCTTTTCCAGAAAATCATAAAGCACCTCAAATTCACTGTTCACATCAATGCGAAGGGCCTGAAAGCTTCTCTGACAGGATTTTTTTACAGCCTCCTTCCGTTCCTTTTCCGGAATAAAGCTTAAAGCCTGCTCGATCACCTGTTTAAGATCTGTGGTAGTTTCAACAGGGCGGATCCTTCTCTGACGGATCACCGCTTTTGAAATTTCCTCAGCATAGGGCTCATCTGCGTTTTCCAGAAGCATTCCGTAAAGCTCCTCCTGAGTCACCTCTTTCAGGCGCTGTGCTGCGCTGATTCCTTTCTGAGGATTCATGCGCAGATCCAGAGGGCCGTCCACTTTATAGGAAAAACCTCTCTCCGGATTGTCGATCTGCATGGAGGACACCCCCAGATCTGCCAGAACAAAATCAAATTTCCCTGCTTCTTCTGCTACCTGATCAATATTTCTGAAATTCAAAAGCTTAACTGTAAGGATATCTTCTCCGAATCCCTGTTTTTTCAATCTCTCTTTTGTTTTTTCTGATTCAATGGGGTCTACGTCCAGCCCGTAAATATGTCCCTCTCCTTTCAGACATTTCAGCATCTCCAGAGTATGCCCTCCATATCCCAGGGTAGCGTCCAGGCCGCGCTGTCCCGGCTGTATCTGAAGAAAATCCAGAATTTCCTTCACACAGATAGAAATATGCATACCTGCCGGAGTACTTCCTTTTCGTATTACTTTTTCTACCACATCTGCATATTTTTCCGGCTGATGCTCTTTATATTTTTCACTGAACCGCTTCGGGTGGGTTCCGGAATATCGCACGCGGCGTTTATGTGGTTTTTCCTGATTTTCCATTATCTATTCTCCTGTCTGTTTCTGTTATTTTTTATAAAATCATTTTTGGTAACCAACTTACAGCTTCTAAGAGCACAGGCATTTTACAATGAACGATTTTACCTTTTTCTGCATTCAGATAAAATATGGCTGTACAGTACATACCTGCCTGCTGATATAAAAGCTGTTTTAAAAACCTTCTTTTATCAGAAAAACTTGTTACTATACTAGAATATCAGAAAATCTCTGAAATCACAATGAAAAGAATCCTCTAAAAAAATTGACGAAAGATTAACATTTTTCTTCTTTACTTTTTTCCTGATTTGGCATAGAATGTTTCATTACAACTATAAAACTGTCATACCAGTTAGAAAAAAGAAAGTGGTGAATGAACATGAAACGCAGGTTTTTCTTTGGGCTTCTGACACCGGGCAGGATTATTTTTATTCTTATTTTAATCTATATTGCTCTGCTTACAGTGCCTTATCTGCGGCACAAAAAAGTTTCAGAAAATTTTCAGAATGACTTCAGTCAGAGAGAGTTTTACAGCTCCCAGGCGGGAAGCGAGCGGATCGCCTACATAAACGACAACACAGACGCTCTTCTCTATCGCCTTCAGATGATCGAACAGGCAGAGCAGGAAATTATTCTCTCTACCTTTGACTTTAACGCCGACAAAGGCGGAAAAGATGTTATGGCTGCGCTTATGAGTGCCGCGGACAGAGGCGTAAAAGTCCGGGTGATCATTGACGGCTTCAGCGGTTTTCTGGATGTAAAGGGAAAAGGAACCCAGTGGTTCCAGGCTCTGGCCTCCCATGAGAACATTTCTCTTCGCATCTACAATCCGCTCACGCCTTTAAAGCCCTGGAAAATGCAGGCCCGTCTCCATGACAAATATCTGATCATTGACCATCAGATGTTCCTGCTGGGAGGAAGAAATACAACCAATCTGTTTCTTGGGGATTACTCCAAATCAAAAAATATTGACAGAGAAATTTTTGTGTATGAGACAGAAGATAATAAAGCTTCCTCTCTCTATCAGCTCAAAGCTTATTTTGAAAAAATATGGGCTCTGAAGGACAGCCGGGAGTTTACCTGCAAAAAACTTTCTGATGAAATTCAGGAATGTATTGCGTCTCTGAACAACCGTTATCAGAAGCTGAAAGAAACATATCCGAAGGCTTATACGGACTGGGATTTCCAGAAGCTCACCTTTGAGACAAATAAAATTTCCCTTCTCTGCAATCCTCTGGAAGCAGAAAACAAAGAGCCCTGGATGTGGTATTCCATCCACCAGCTTATGCTTCAGGGAAAAGAAACGCTTATCTACACCCCCTATATCATCTGCGGAAAAGAGATGTACCAGGATCTTACAGACCTGAAGGACAACAATATTCCCCTTGAAATCATTACCAATGATGTTGCCAGCGGAGCAAACCCCTGGGGATGCACGGATTATCTGAACCAGAAAGAAAAAATCTGGAAAACCGGCGCAAAGGTTTATGAATTTATGGGCGGTCATTCCTGCCATACAAAAGCAGTTCTGATCGATGACAGAATGAGTATTGTGGGCTCCTACAATCTGGATATGAGAAGCACCTACCAGGATACAGAGCTGATGCTTGCCATTGACTCAGAGAAATTAAATTCCATGATCCGAAAAGAAGCAGAAACAGACAAGACCTACAGTAAAACCATGGGACCTGACGGAAACTATATTCAGGGCGAAAACTATGTTCCAAAAAAACTCAGTACAGGAAAGAAAATCTTCTACTGGACTCTTCGGGTTCTTACTGTACCTCTCAGAAAATTCCTGTAATCTTTCTGAGCCTGCAGAATAAAAAACTTCCTTTCATTGATCAGGCTGTTTCTAATAAGCCTTCTGCAGCTCAGATCATTACTTCTGTCTTTTAAAAATATTTACAAAAAAAGACACTGCATCCGGAAATGCGCTCCGGGGGAAGCTCCCCGGAACATCCATTTCCTGTGCAGTGTCTCTTTTTTTGTAGCTATATGTGTTTTTATGACAGTTCCAGCTTTCCTGTATAAAGCTGATAATAGGTTCCTTTCATTTTGATCAGATCCTCATGATCGCCTCTTTCAATAATATTTCCATGATCCAGAACAATAATCGCATTACTGTTGCGGATTGTGGAAAGTCTGTGTGCGATTACAAATACAGTACGTCCTTTCATCAGGTTGTCCATACCTTTTTGTACAATACTCTCTGTTCGTGTATCAATACTTGAAGTGGCCTCGTCAAGAATCAGTACAGGCGGATCTGCCACTGCTGCCCTGGCAATGGACAAAAGCTGTCTCTGTCCCTGTGAAAGCTCCTCACCGTCACCGCTGAGCATTGTCTGATATCCATTAGGAAGCATCTGGATAAACTGATCTGCATGGGCAAGGCGCGCTGCCTGGTAAACCTCTTCGTCTGTGGCATCCAGCTTTCCATAACGGATATTATCCATAATCGTACCGGTAAACAGATGCGTATCCTGCAGGACAATTCCCAGAGAACGGCGGAGGTCATCCTTTTTAATCTTTGTGATGTTGATTCCGTCGTAACGGATCTTGCCTTCCTGAATATCATAAAAACGATTGATCAGGTTGGTGATCGTAGTCTTTCCGGCTCCTGTAGAGCCTACAAAAGCAAGCTTCTGTCCAGGCTTTGCATACAGGCTGATATTTTTCAGGATTACTTTATCTTCATTGTAGCCAAAGGTCACATTCTCAAAAACAACATCTCCGGTCAGCTCTGTATAGGAAACAGAACCGTCTGCAGAATGAGGATGTTTCCATGCCCACATTCCTGTGCGCTCCTTACATTCTGCAATATTTCCGTTTTCGTCCTTTCTGGCATTTACAAGAGTCACATAACCTTCATCTTTTTCCGGCTCCTCGTCGATCAGCTGGAAAATACGCTCTGCTCCTGCAAGCGCCATAACAATGGAGTTAAACTGCTGAGCCACCTGCATAAACGGCTGAGTAAAGCTTTTTGTAAACTGAAGGTAGGAAGCCATAACTCCAAGAGTGATTCCGCCTACTCCGATAACAGAAAGGAAACCGCCCAGAACTGCTGTAAGAACAAACTGAAGATTTCCGATATTTCCGATTACCGGTCCCATCATATTTGCAAAAGTATTTGCTCTGGAAGCGCTTTCAAAAAGAGCTTCGTTTAATTTATCAAACTCTTCTTCTGATTTTCTTTCATGGTTAAATACCTTGACAACTCTCTGTCCGTTCATGCGCTCTTCCACAAAGCCGGTTACATCTGCCAGAGACATCTGCTGGCTGACAAAATACTTTCCACTGTTCCCACCGATCTTTCTGGTAACAAAAGTCATAACAAAAATAACTGCAACAGCCAGAATTGTCAGAAGCGGACTCAATGCCACCATGGAAATAAAAGTGACAATAATGGTAAAAAAGGACATCAGCGCCTGGGGAATTGCCTGGCTGATCATCTGTCTCAGAGTGTCGGTATCGTTTGTGTAAAGACTCATAATAGAGCCGTTTGTCCTCTGGTCAAAATAGCGGATTGGAAGAGTCTGCATATGTTCAAACATATCGTCTCTCACCTTTTTCAGAACACCCTGTCCGATATAAACCATCATTCTGGTGTAAATAAAGGTGGAAACCACTCCCAGAAGGAAAATGCATCCCAGAACTGCAAGCGCCCGGTAAAGCTCTGTAAAGTTCGGACTCTGCTGTCCGATCAGCGGAATAATAAAATCATCCAGCAAAAATTTCAGGGACAAAGACACGGAGATCGTTGCCACAGAGCTGATAAGAATACAGACAAACACCAGGATAAAACGCATTTTATAGGTTTCTGTCACATATTTCAGAAGGCGCTTTGCTGTCTTTAACGTATCCTTGGACAGCTTTGGTTTTCCGTTTTGTTTCTTATTCATTCTCTTCACCTCCCCGTACCTGAGATTCATATACTTCTCTGTAGATTTCATTTGTTTTAAGAAGCTCCTGAGAGGTTCCCACACCTGCAACAGCACCTCCATCCAGAACAATGATCTGGTCCGCATCTTCTATAGAAGCAACGCGCTGCGCAATAATGATCTTTGTAGTATCCGGAATTTCCTCACGGAATGCCTTACGGATCAGTGCGTCTGTTTTTGTGTCAACCGCGCTTGTGGAATCATCCAGAATCAAGATCTTCGGTTTTTTCAGAAGCGCTCTTGCAATACAGAGCCTCTGCTTCTGTCCGCCGGAAACATTATTTCCTCCCTGAACGATCTGGGTTTTATATCCGGCCGGAAACTCATTGATAAATCCGTCTGCCTGAGCCAGTCTGCACACTCTCTGTACCTCTTCATCACTGGCATTTTCGTCTCCCCACCGGATGTTTTCATAAATGGAACCGGAAAACAGCACATTTTTCTGGAGAACCATAGATACCTGGTCCCGCAGAGCTTCCAGGTTATAATCACGTACATCGATTCCGCCAACCTTCACGCTTCCCTCTGTCACATCATAGAGACGGGGGATCATCTGTACCAGGGTGGACTTTGCACTTCCGGTTCCGCCGATAATTCCAACTGTCTGACCGGATTTGATATGAAGATTAATATCCTTCAGGGAAAGATTTCCGACCTTTCCTCCATAGCTGAAGTTTACATGGTCAAATACGATTTCTCCATTTGGAACCTCTTTTACAGAATCCTCATTATCTGCCATTTCCGGCACTTCCTTCAGCACCTCTGTAATACGGTCTGTAGATGCCTCTGCAATCATGATCATAACAAACACAAAGGTAACCATGGAAAGGGACATCAGGATCTGAAGCGCATACACGATCACACTGGTAAGCTCTCCTGTTGCCATACTTCCAAAAACAATGCTCTTTCCTCCGATAGCAACCAGAAGAAGAACCACCGTATACATAGTAAACTGCATAACCGGAGAGTTCCATGATACGATTTTTTCCGCCTTTGTAAAAAGATCATACACATATTTGGAAATTCCGTGAAACTTACGGATCTCAAAATCTTCTCTGACAAAAGCCTTCACCACACGGGACGCATTTACGTTTTCCTGAACAGAATTATTCAGCACATCATACTCGTCAAACACCTTGACGAAGTGGGGATGGGCTTTCTTTGCAATAAAGATAAGGGTTCCGCCAAGAAGAGGAATCACGATCAGGAATAAAAGCGCGATTTTTACATTGATCATTAATGTCATGACCCATGAAAGCAGCACCATGATCGGAGCCCTTGCAAGAAGACGGATACTCATCATGTATGCCATCTGCACGTTTGTAATATCAGTTGTCATTCTGGTAACAAGTCCTGAAGTGGAAAAATGATCGATATTCTTAAAAGAAAATTCCTGTACCTTATAAAAAATATCATGTCTCAGATTTTTTGCGTAGCCGGCTGCTGCCACTGCCGCCATTTTTCCTGCGATCACGCCAAACCACAAAGCCAGCATAGCCATGACCACAAGGATCAGCCCGCGCTGGACAATGTAGTTGATATTCCCCTTGGCAATGCCAACATCAATGATCTTTGCCATTTCCATGGGGATGAGAACCTCCATCAGAACCTCAAGGATTACAAATAACGGAGCCAGCACTGACTGTTTTTTGTATTCCCGGACTGATCGTAAAAGTGTCTTATTCATCTTTTCTGTCTACCTCCTTATTCTCCCTGTTCTTTTCTGCAAGATTCTGACACATCTGATAAAGAACTTTTTTGCACAGAAAAAGATCCTGCTCTGACACACCCTCAGTCATACGGATCTCGGTTTCATGAATATGCTCCAGAATACTTGGACGCAGAGCCTCTGCTTTTTTTGTGGGAAGGATTCTTTTCAGTCTGGCATCCTCTTTTACGCTTTCCCGGTAGATAAACCCGTTTTTTTCGATCAGCTTGAGAATACCTGATACTGTAGATTTCCTGACCTGGAACTCCTCTTCAAGATTTTTCTGATAAATATCTCTGTGAAGAGTTTCCAGCAAAATATAATTCAGTATATGCCTCTGCATCGGCGTCAGCTCGTCATCCTCCACAGCCTCCTCAGGCTTCTGATTCCGTTTCAGCTGGTGATTCAGCATCCTCACCAGTCTTCCCGTATGCATGTTCCTTATTTTTTCATCAATATCCTGCATGATCTGCACCTCAATTTATTTAGTTAGCGTCCTAACTTTTTCATATTATACAGACAGAAAATTTTAATGTCAACACTTTTTTCAGGTCTGTTCCCCATTTCGTTCCATTTCTTCTAACTGCTCTTTTTCTGTTATACTCCAAGCTCTAACAGCTTCTTCGCTTCTTCCAGCCGAACATAAAACTGCGGATAAAAATCTTCGTCCTCTTTATATGGAGTATAATAAAACCTGCTGAGAACATACATATTCAGGTTCTTAATCAAAGTCTCATCCTCTGTCTCATAAAACACCTCCTGAACATCCAGAAGAAAATTATGCCAGTCCAGGACAAACTTTTCGTACTGTTTCAGATTTGGAGTGTCCAGCCATTTTTTTACTTTGATCTTGGAACGGTTTTTCTTTTTGCATTCATGGATCTGAAGAATATACTTAAATCCGTCCTCTGTATAATAGCGTCCCAAAGGAAACAGTCTGCAGAATCCCGGTCTGATATCATGTATGGAGCAGCGTCCCTCTGTGTTCAGAAACACACAGCACTCCTGCTCCCCTCTCATGGCAAGATGGGGAAGAATATTTCCGTCAGTGATTCCCAGCTCCAGAACACTTCCCAGAAGCTCCTCCGGTGATTTTTTTAATCCCGCACAAAGCCTGTGCACATCTAAAGGATCAAGAATCACTGTATCTCCCATTCCCTGACAGCAGTCGCTGCACCCTTTGCAGTCCTGACAGTCTGCCTTTACCATGTCGTTTGCTTCATATAAATTTCCGTCAGAAATTTCTTCCAGTGTAACATTTCGCTTCATAATAAAATTCTCCTCTGTAAGATTTTTCTCTCAGGCTTCCCAGTCATAGGCGATTCGCGGGGAACCGTCGTCAGTATTAATGATCCCACATCTGCAGAATCCGTTTTTTGCCAGAGTGTTCTGCATGGGAATGTTGTCCTTATAGGTATCGATTCTCAGATAATCACAGTTCTCTTTTGCAAAGTCAAAACAGAACCTTGCGATTCCCTTTATACTTCCGTCAGACGCCACTCTGTGCAGCACTCCATAGGGGCTGTTTCTGTGCCAGTTTCCCTCCCGGATCACCCGGTATGTAGGGTCCTCTCCCTTAAAAAATACAAAAACCCCTGCAATATGTTCCCCTTCCGTGCACACATAGCAGATTCCCTTTTCCATGTCCTCCTGGATAAGCTCCGTAGAAGGATAAACGTTCCCCCACTGGTCAGGGTTTCCATTTGCTTTCATAAACGCTCTTGCATATGCATAAATTCTCAGAATATCGGAAAGATCTTTTCTCTCTGCTTTTCTTATTTTCATTTATTTTTCTCCTTTTCTATCTCATTGTACAGGAGTATAATATGGGTTGTCAATCAGGATTCCCCCTGAGAAATCCTATATAGAAACGGAGGAAACAGAACATGCGATCTCTCGCTGTCTATTTAAAAAACTACAAAAAAGAGACCATACTTGCTCCCTTTTTCAAGTTTCTGGAGGTTGTCTTTGACCTGATGGTTCCTGTTGTGATCGCTCATATGATCGATGTGGGAATTGCAGAAAATAACCGCGGTGTCATTATCCGGAGCTTTTTGATTCTGATCCTTATGGCAGGCGCAGGTCTGACTGTCAGTATCACCGCCCAGTTTTTTGCAGCAAAAGCAAGTACGGGATTTGCCGCAGAGCTTCGTCAGTCTGTGTTTGATCATGTACAGGGACTTTCCTATTCTGAGCTTGACCGTCTTGGAACCGCCACCCTGATCACAAGACTGACCAATGATATCAATCAGGTGCAGAACGGACTGAACATGGGACTCAGGCTGCTGCTTCGCAGCCCTTTTATCGTTCTGGGCTCCATGGTTATGGCGTTTACCATTAATGTACGCTGCGCCCTGGTGTTTGTTGTGGCAATCCCGGTCCTCTTTCTTGTTGTTTTTGTTATTATGTATCTCAGCATTCCGCTTTTCCGTAAAGTTCAGGGAAAGCTTGACAGAGTTACAGGTCTTACAAGAGAAAATCTTACCGGAGTCCGCGTGATACGGGCTTTCTGCCGGGAAAGAGAAGCTGTAAAAGATTTTGACGAGAGTAACCGTGAACTGACCAGGCTTAACGAATTTGTGGGACGGCTTTCTGCGCTTCTGAATCCGGCTACCTATGTTCTCATTAACATTGCCACTGTTTTTCTGATCAGCGCAGCCGGAGTCCAGGTAAATATGGGCAGTATGCAGCAGGGAGAAACAGTAGCTCTTTACAATTACATGGCTCAGATGATCGTTGAGCTTATTAAGCTTGCCTCTCTGATCATCACACTGAATAAGGCAGCCGCCTGTGCAGGCCGTGTAGCTGATATTCTGAACGTCCAGTCCTCCATGGATTATGTAACTGAAACCAAAACACAGCCAGTCTCAGACTGCGCAGTTGCTTTTCAGGACGTTACCTTTTCCTATGCCGGAACCAAGGCTCCCAGTCTTTCCAATATCAGCTTTTCCGTAAAAAAAGGCCAGACGGTGGGCATTATCGGCGGCACCGGAAGTGGAAAAACAACCCTTGTGAATCTGATCTCCCGATTTTATGATGCAGATCAGGGAACGGTTCTTCTTAACGGTCAGGATATTTGTAAATATTCTCAGGCAGATCTCTGCAGCAAAATCGGAATTGTTCCGCAAAAGGCCGTGCTGTTTAAAGGTACTATCCGGGAAAACATGAAGCTTGGCAGGGAAAATGCTTCTGATGAAGAAATCTGGGAAGCTCTTTCCATGGCACAGGCAAAAGAAATCGTAGAAAAAAAACAGGGACAGCTTGATTTTACTCTGGAGCAAAACGGAAAAAATCTTTCCGGCGGCCAGCGCCAGCGCCTTACCATTGCCCGGGCTCTGATCAAAAATCCGGAAATCCTCATTCTGGATGACAGCGCCAGCGCTCTTGACTTTGCCACAGATGCAGCCCTGAGAAAATCGCTTCACACGCTCAGCCACAAAACAACCACTTTTCTTGTATCCCAGCGTTCCTCAAGTATCCGTCAGGCTGACCTAATCCTTGTTCTGGACGACGGAACCCTGGCCGGTCAGGGCACTCATGAAGAACTTTTAAAATCCTGCGCCCCATACAGAGAGATCTTTTTCTCTCAGTTTCCCGATGAAAGGAAAAAATATGACGCAATGCAAAATACCGGAGAACTTCCCGCAAAAGGAAAGGAGGCCAATTCGTGAGCGCAATGAATAAAAAACGGACAGAAAGCACGGAAACCCTGAAAAAAGTGCTTCGCTTCATTGGAAGATACCGTATTCTTCTGGTTGTCAGTATTGTACTGGCTGCCGCTTCCGTGCTTCTGCAGCTTTATGTTCCCATACTTTTCGGCAATGCCATTGATCAGATCATTGCAGAACAGAAGGTGAATTTTTCTCAGATGTGGCGCTGGCTTCGCCAGGTACTCCTGGTTGTATTATTTTCAGGCGCAGCCTCCTGGATCATGAATCTTATCAATAACCGGATCGCCTACCGCACTGTGCAGGATATCCGGGCAAAGGCCATCCGCCATATCCAGAAGCTGCCTCTTTCTTACCTTGACAGCCACAGTACAGGAGATATTATCAGCCGGATAACTGCAGATGCAGATATTCTTTCAGACGGGCTTCTCCTGGGCTTCACCCAGCTGTTTTCCGGCATGGTCACCATTATCGGAACACTGGTTTTTATGTTCTCCCGGAACGTGGTCATTACCATCATGGTAATTGTGCTGACGCCTTTGAGCTTTTTTGTGGCAAAATTTATTTCTTCCCACTCTTTCCAGATGTTTCAGCGTCAGAGCAGCGCCAGAGGACAGCAGACAGCTCTTATTGAGGAAATGATCGGAAATCAGAAGCTGGTTCAGGCCTTTGGCTATCAGGATAAAGCGTCTGAGCGCTTTGCCCGCATCAATGAGGAGCTGAGAGAATCAAGCCAGCAGGCTGTTTTTTACAGCAGCCTTACCAATCCCTCCACACGGTTTGTCAACAATGTGATTTATGCAGGAGTCGCCCTTGCAGGCGCTTTCCTGATTCCGGGAGGCGCTCTGACTGTAGGTGGACTTTCTGTGATGCTTGCCTATGCCAATCAGTATATGAAGCCCTTTAATGATATCAGCTCCGTAATCACTGAGCTTCAAAATGCTCTGGCCTGCGCCGCCAGAATCTTCGCTCTTCTGGAAGAAAAGCCGGAAAGCCCTGATCCGTCAGAATCACTTTCTGATGTAAAAGGTTCTGTTGAAATTGATCAGGTTTCTTTCCGGTATACGCCTCACAGACCTCTGATCGAAAACTTTAATCTGAAGGCAGAGCCTGGCAGGAGAATTGCTCTTGTAGGTCCTACCGGCTGCGGAAAAACCACCTTCATCAATCTTCTGATGCGATTTTATGATGTAAATTCCGGAACCATTTCCGTGGATGGAAAACCTGTAGATCAGATATCCAGACACTCTCTCCGAAGCAGCTACGGAATGGTGCTTCAGGATACCTGGATCAAAAACGGCACTGTCCGGGAAAACATTACCATTGGAAAGCCGGATGCCTCTGAAGACGAGATCATCCAGGCAGCAAAAATGTCTCACAGCTGGGAATTTATCCGCCGTCTTCCTGACCGTCTGGATACAGTTATAACAGAGGACAGTCTCAGCCAGGGACAGAAACAGCTTCTCTGTATTACAAGAGTTATGCTGTGTTTTCCGCCAATGCTGATCCTTGACGAAGCCACCTCCAGCATTGACACCCGTACAGAAATGCTGATCCAGGAAGCTTTTGACCGGCTTATGCAGGGACGGACAAGCTTTATTGTGGCACACAGACTGTCTACCATCCGCAATGCTGATGAAATCCTTGTAATGAAGGACGGCAGTATTATTGAACAGGGAACTCATGATGAGCTGATGAAAAAAGGCGGCTTTTATCATACCCTGTACAACAGTCAGTTTGTAAATACCGCAGAGTAATCCTCAAAGGAACCAGGCGCACAGGCCCGATTCAGGCTCTCTCAATCCCTCAATTTATGACGGACTTACTCTGATTTTGCAACAGGGGCAGGTGCGGCTCATACGAGTCACACCTGCCCCTGTTTAGGACTATTTATTTCCCGACAGTCCCCTGAAACTTTTCCATTCCAGTTACTGTCAGTCCTGTGCTTCTTTTTTACTGTTCAAATACTCCTCTGTCAGCGCCACTGCATCCAAAATACACTTATCGCAGGTACAGAGCACCTTTTTTGTCTCAACGCCTTTTAATTCACGGCAGATATAGGAACCATTATTTTCTTTAAATTTGTTTATATATTTTTGTACAGCCTTATAAGTCTGTGTCTTTGTAGGAGCTCCCTTCTCAGGATCACCTACGCTGTTCTCCAGTCCTATGATCATTGTCATTCCTGAAAGAGCGCCGCACATTTCCATCATCCCCATTCCAAGGCCAAATCCCTCTGAAATTCTGAACATTTCCTCCTCATTGATGCCAAGCTCTTTACAGAAGGTACAGGCAACCGCCTGTGCACAATTATATCCTTTTTTATGTAGCTCAATAGCACGTTCTGCTTTTGTATTCATCATCATTCTCCTCGTGTAAATTATTTGTTTTTATCTGAATTTCGGAAATCTTTTCTGTACTGTGTTATTTTTCATCCTGGATACGGGATAAAATATCTTCCCAGGCTTCCTCATCAATCTCCTCATTCCGAAACAATTTTCTTCTGTCCTCCTCTGTGATCTTCCGGATCACCCGGCAGGGATTCCCGGCCGCAACAGACCAGTCGGGAATGTCTCTTGTCACAACACTTCCCGCACCGATCACTACGTTGTTTCCAATATGGACCCCGGGGCATACCACCGTATTTCCCCCAAGCCACACATTATCCCCTACCGTCACTTCTTTTCCATACTCATACAAAGTATTTCTGGTGTCCGGGTGAACCGGATGACCTGCTGTATAAATAGCTACATTTGGCGCAAACTGACAGTTATCGCCGATTCTTACCTTTGCCACATCCAGAATCGTACAGTTATAATTTGCAAAAAAATTCTTACCAGTCTCAATATTTTTTCCATAGTCGCAGTAAAACGGCGGATTAATAAAAGCATTGTCCGACTTACCCAGAAGCTCCTTTACCACCTCTGCAATTCCGTCAAAATCCGCCCGGTCCATAAAATTCAGTTTCTGAAGAATTCTCCTGCACACAACCTGCTCTTCAAATACGCTTTCGTCAGAAATATAGGCAAGCTGCGCATCTCTGCGTTTCCTCATATCCATTCCTTGTGTCTCCTTTTCCATCCTGTTTCCAGAGCCCAGTTCTGCATATCTGAATACATTTTTCCTTTTATTTCTCCATAATCTGCCCAGATCAGAAAGTGATCTTTTTCCGTAGGTTCCTGTACTTTGTCAAGCAAATCCCCCATATAATATCTCTGTATTGGGTGAAACAGACCTTTTGTATCGTGAACACTGAAGGCCTCCGCAGAAGCCAGATATTCTTTTACTGTACATTCGCATCCACATTCCTCCAGGCATTCTCTTCTGATACATTCCTGATCGTTTTCTGACCCCTGGATACCACCGCCAAGAAGGAACAATCCTCTGGCTGTGCGCACTACTGCTGTTTTTCCCCCGGAAAATATAACCAGGTAAGCGCCTGATCTGTCATAATACTGTCCTTTCTCTCTCTGTCCAAAAATCTTATGCATATCCTTCACGTCCTTTCCTGCACTTCTGCAGATACACAAACGCAGCCACACAGATCACCCCTGACAAAAGTGATCCTGCCGGAGCCGCAAGTCCCATTGGATACAGCGTATCCGGAAAATATACTGACGCCAGATACGCGCCCGGCACACGGGCACATATAATCGAAAGAAAATTATGTAAAAATGAGATTCCTGATCTTCCACAGGCACAGAAGTACCCGCTGAAACAGAAATGAACTCCTGCAAGCATACAGTCCCAGATATAAGAGCGCAGGTACTGTCCGCCGGAAACAGCAACCGCCGCATCATCAGTAAACAGCTTTACAACCGGCACTGAAACAAACTGTGTAAGCACTGCTACTGTAAACCCGAATCCCACGGAAATCATCACCGCGTACTTCAGAGTTTTTACTGCGCGCTCCGGTTTTCCTGCCCCGATATTCTGTGCAGAAAGAGCAGACACTGCTGAAAGCATGGTGGACGGCACCAGGAACACAATTCCGATCAGCTTTTCCACAATTCCAACTGCTGCCGCATCGTTCAGTCCTCTTCGGTTGGCAATTACTGTAATCACTATAAAAGCGATCTGGATAAACCCATCCTGAAGCGCCACAGGAATACCGATTTTTAAAACCTGCTTCATTACCTCTGCATCAGGTCTGAAATCCTGCTTTTTCAGAGAAATTCCCGTTTTTCTCCTTAAAATAACGATCAGAGCAGTGATCACACTGATGGTCTGGGACAGCACAGTTCCCAGGGCAGCGCCGGATGGTCCCAGATGACATGCTCCAATAAACACATAGTCCAGCACAATATTAGCGCCGCAGGCCACTGCAATAAAATACATGGGACTTTTGGAATCGCCCATTCCACGGAAAATGGAGCTGATAATATTATAGGCAGTAATAAAAGGTATTCCCATAAAACAGATAGTCAGGTACCTGACTGTACCGGAAACCGCTTCCCCGGGAGTGGACATAACCGCAACTATGGGATCAACGAATACCAGAAACAGCACAGTAGAAACCAGAGCCACTGCCATAAATAAAGTTACCGTATTTCCGATCACTGATGCAGTCTCCTGCTTTTTCCGGGCTCCCACCGCCTTCCCGATCACTACTGTAGAGCCCATGGCAAGTCCCACGATCATAACTGTCAGCATATGCATGACCTGGCTTCCCACAGAAACTGCCGTAATGCTGTCTACTCCTTCAAACTGACCGATAATAAACAAGTCTGCCATACCATACAAGGTCTGCAAAAAATATGACAGAAGATACGGAAGTGAAAAGAACACAATATTTTTAAATACACTTCCTGAAGTAAGATTTTTTTCCATAATGCCTAAACTCCAAGCCTTTCAAATTCTCTTCGCAGCTCTTCTGCATCTTCCAGGGTATTTTTCCAGCCAAAGGTCTTCATATCCACCTTCCAGCCCTTTTCTGTCCACAATACCCGGATTCCTTCTTTTTCCAGCAAAAGTCTCTGCATATCACAGGTCTCAAAAGCCCCTGCGCCGCTTAAATAGCCCTGAGCATTTACCACTCTGTATGCAGTCGTCTGTCCTGCTTTTCCAGTCCGGAGCGCGTAGCCTGCCTGTCTTGCATTTCCGGGAACACCGCAGAGAAGCGCAATCTGCCCGTACGAAACCACTCTGCCTTCCGGAACTTTTTTCATAACAAGATCCGCCCGCTTATAAAAGTCCATTTTTACTCTTCCCCTTCCTGAAAATCCAGTTATATCATACCATAAAAATTTCTGCCAGGTAACTGGTAAATCCCCCAAACATTTTTTCCAGACCGGTCAGGAAGAATTTTAAATTTCAAGCCGGACCTTTATTTCGTAGCTTTAACAACTCTCCTTCAGAAACTGTGATCTCCGTCCTCACTCTTTAGGGATCGTAACCTCTCCCGCAATATCCACAGAAAAATATTCCCTGATTTCTCTCAGGCTGTCCGTCTGTCCCAGAACCCACATCAGTTTTGCCATGGCTGCCTCTGCAGTCATATCATAGGCCTGCAGAACACCGCTTTCCAGAGCTCTCCGCCCTGTCTCATACACAGAAAGATTGCTTCCCTCATATCTGCACTGGCTGCCTGCAAGTATGACCATTCCATTTTCTACTGCCTTTTTCACAGCTCCGATAAAATCATTTTTCAGAAACGGCATTCCGCCAAGTCCAAAGCCTTCCACATAAACGCCCCGGCAGCCTTTTTCCTGAAGATAGTCCAGGATCGAAGGATCTGTTCCCGGGTATAATTTCAGCAGAAATACTTTGTCTGAATAGGATGTCTGGGGACGGAAGATTCCTCTTTTTTCCACAAGGTTTTCCCGGCAGATATGAAGTCCCAGAGAACTGATTTCACCAATATAAGGATAATTAATGCTTTCAAATGCGTCAAAACTCATGGTCCGAACCTTAGAGGCGCGGCATCCCAGCATGACCTTACGGTTAAATGCCACAAATACTCCCGGACAGCCGCCAGCCGCCATATGAATCCCGCAGCGGCAGTTTTCCATAGCGTCTGCCACAGGATCTGCTATGGACAGCTGACTTCCTGTTACCACTACCGGAATGGAAATATTCTGAAGCATAAACGACAGCATAGAAGCTGTGTACGCCAGTGTATCTGTCCCGTGGATCACTGCGATTCCCTGATAGTCCCTGCTTCTTTTTGCGATCAGCTCCGCCAGCCTTGCCCAGTCCTCCGGGAAAATATTAGCGCTGTCCACAGAGCAAAAATCCTCTGTTTCCAGTTCCAGATTCCGGGACACCATACGAAGCTCGTCCAGCATATCTCTGCTTTTCATTCCCGGCATCAGACCATTTTCGCCATTTACAGAAGAAAGCGTACCGCCTGTATTTATAATAAGGATTCTTTTTTTCATATGATCTCTCCCTTGTTTCCTCAAAAATTATGCTGATGTTTTTGCCGAATAATGATTTTCAGCTGCTTTCTCACATCTCAGTTTTTACAAAATATTCATGTATTCTAATGTTATCTTCATCATTTTATCAGCAAATATTCAAGGTTTCAACAACTCTCTTGTCCGGTCTTTTCCAATGAATCACAAAACTTCCGGTCTTTGCTGTCATAATACAGCTCCGTACCGGAAGTTTTATTATTTTGTATTAACGCTGAGATACTCTTAGTTGTTTCCCTCTTCTTCCCCTGATTTTATGTTTTGTTCCCTCCTGAGGAGGCTTGCAAAACCATACAAGCATCACTGACACAAGAAGTATAATCCCCAGTACAAGAACTGCAAGAACCCTGTTGCCCTGCGATGCTGTCCCTGTGTACTCTGCCATATCAAATCCGACAACAGTCAGCGCTGCCGATACGGGATAAACGCTTCTTAAAATTCCTGTTTTAAAAAACAGACAGGCATATCCCACCAGAAAAGCCGCCACAGCTCCTCCCATAAATCTTCCTTTTTTTCTGCTGTCAATAATAAGAAGAGGAAGAACCACAATATAAATACATACCGAGAGTCCTGCCATCTGGAAAAAATATCCTGTAAGTACCGAAAAGCCGGCTTTTGGAAGTCCTGCAAAAAAGCCAACAATAATCGCAGCAAAAAAGCTGTAAATTCCAAATCCTACGGCAAGGATGCCGGAGGTCAGCAGCTTTCCCCAAAGGAATCTGTGGAAGGAAACCGGCACCGTCAGAATGTTTTTTAAGGTATCATCTGTGTATTCTCTGTTAATCAGATAGCCTCCTGTTAAAGTGATCATAACTGGCAGAAATATCTGAGCATTTCCCCATATGGTACTTTCCAGCAATGCGGCAAGATCATAATAAGGATCCTTTAATGCATCGTTCATGGCAAACTGTGAAAAAAGCTGAAGCAGCGGTGAACAAAACATCCCGATCAGAGCAATCAGTAAAATATGGTATCTTTTCATTTTCTGAAATTCTGTTTTTATAATAGCTGTCATTTTCCCTGTCCTCCTACACATCCTGTTTTTTATAAACCTGTATGATCAGTGCAATACAGACTGCTGCTTCTGATAGAAGGACTGTAAAAACCAGTGGTCCGGAAATAAAATATGGCTGAAAGCGCTCATAAAATTCTGCCAGAACCTCTCCCACATTCTCTATAGAGTGAAATTGGTACAGCCACCGAAAGATCATCGGAACAGGTAAAAATGTAGGAAGATTAAGTCCTGCCGGAACCATGAGAAAGCTGTCATTGATCCGAAGAATATAATTCAGTGTTACATATGCAAAGGCAATGATCACTGAAATAATATAGGATTTGTTACACCACACCACAATCAGGATGCAGGGCATGGACGCAGCCCATAAAAGCACTCCTGTAGCCAGGGTAAGAATCAGCTGCTGTCCGGCTTCCTCCAGACGGATTCCGGATATCACAGACATCGCAGCCGCGATCATATATCCGGCAGCTTCATAGGCAATGTCAAAAATAAGAAGCACAAACAGCTTTGCCATGGTAAGCCTTCCCTTTGTAACAGGAACACACATCAGATTTTTTAAAGTATCATAATCATGTTCTTCAAAAAACAGATTTGCCGCCAGGACAACGGTCAGAGGGATCAGAAGCAAAAATCCGTTTTCCTCCCGTATTACGCTCATGAGATCATCAAAACTACTGTCTGACAGCAGCAATGAATAAAGTACAGGCATAATAAAAGTTGTAAGAAAAGCTGCCTGAAACAGTCTTTTTCTCTTCAGCTTCAGAAATTCACATTGGATCAGTCTAAGCAATGCCCTCACCTCCGGTCACACGTCTGAAATAATCCTCCAGGCTTTCCTCACAGATATGAGCCTCGCACACCTCCAGTCCGTTTTCCACAAAGGCTTTTACAATCTGTCCTGTGGGCAGGTTCAGATTATGGACGATCAGCCTGTGATCATCCTGTATGGTAAAACGCTTCTCATGGAATCTCAGTTCCAGAATTCTTCCCGCCTGAGCTGTATCAGATACCAAAAAACGGATATGTCTGCTGCTCTTCTGTTCCAGCTCCGCAAGACTTTCCTCCTCCAGAAGCACACCATGATCAATAATTCCGATATCATCTGCAAGAAGCGAAATCTCAGAAAGAATATGGCTGGAAATCAGAATTGTTTTTCCTCTTTCTCTGCAAAGAGCCTGAATAAAGGAACGTACCTCCGCAATTCCAATAGGGTCCAGTCCATTGACCGGTTCATCCAGGATCAAAAGCTCCGGATCATGCATTACTGCAAGAGCAATGGCCAGTCTCTGCTTCATTCCAAGGGAATACTGTGAAAACAGTTTTTTATCTTTATAGGGAAGCCCCACCAGATCCAAAGCATCTCTTATTGCATTTCTGTCAGGGATTCCCCTCAGCGCTGCAAAAATACCGAGGTTTTCCGTTCCGGTAAGATTCGGATAAAATCCCGGAGCTTCTATGAGACTTCCGATTCTTGGCAGGATTTTCTTTTCATTTCCTGACACAGATTTTCCAAAGATCCTTATCTGTCCGGATGTGGGCTTAGTAAGTCCAAGGAGCATTTTCATGGTTGTGGTTTTTCCCGCTCCATTTCTTCCCAAAAGCCCGTAGATACGCCCCTCTTTTACATGAATGCTGAGATCCGAAACACTTTTCTGCTCTCCATACTGCTTGGTAAGATGGTCTGTTTCAATCAGATATTGTTTCATTTCCTTATTCCTCCTTTTCTGACTGAAATGATACCATATGAACCTTATGATAATCTTATCTTAACCTTGCAAAATCCTTGCATTTATTCACACAAAGGAAATGTAAGCGTAAATCTTGTCCCTTTTCCCGGCTGACTTTGGACAGCAATTCTGCCTCCCATTTTTTCTGTAAGCTGCCGAGCAATAGACAGTCCCAGTCCGCTTCCTTTTTCCGAACGGGCTCTGTCGCATTTATAAAGCCGCTCAAAAATATGTTTCAGATCTTCGCTTTCCATTCCTACACCATTATCTGATACTGAAATACTTACTTCCCGGGCTTTTTGCAGCATCCTGATTTCCACCCAGCTTCCGTGGCTGTGAGAAAGCACATTCTGTATCAGATTATTTAAAATCCTTCTGTAACACTCTGCATCCAGAGACACCTGAGCAGGCCTGTCCGGAATCTGTATATCATAGTCAAAACCTGTGTCCTCAAAAACAGGTATCCAGTCAATGAGAATATTCCTGGTCAGCTCAGCAGCTTCCAGTATTTCCCTGTCCATGGCAAATTCATCTGAGTTCAGCCTGAACCAGTCAAAAAGAATATCAATATATTCCTTCAGATCATGAGCCTTTTTTCGTGCGGTCTCCATATATGCTTCCCGCTCATCTCCTGTCACAAGCTGTCTGTGTACTGCATCCAGATATCCGATCAGCGTTGTAAGCGGAGTCCTTACATCATGGGAAAGGCTTGTCATAAGCTGCCTGTTTGTTTCCTCAGCTTTATTCAGCGCAAGAATCCGCTCTTCATAGGAACGAATGATTCCATTAAGCTCATAGGCAAGAGGCGCTGTCCATTCACCGGGAGCTGCAAGGATCCTTCTGTTTCCGTTTCCCATTTTTACTTCCTTAAGCGCCTCTGTCATTTCTGAAAGCTGTTTTTTTATACCGTACAATAAAAAAACAGAAGCTGCAAAAAAAGCTGCTCCTGCCAGAAACATTACTACTCCCACTGTCATTTTATACCTCCCTGTTAAACCGGTAACCGATTCCCTTGATCGTCTGAATATATCTGGGATTTGCCGGATTTTCTTCCAGCTTTTTTCGAAGTCTGCTGATAACTGCCATAATATTATTGTCATCATACACATAAGGCTCTTTCCAGACAGCCTCGTAAATCCTCTGCTTTGTTAAAATTTTTCCCTGATTCTCAGCAAGAAACATCAGAACGTCAAATTCCTTTGGCGGAAGCTCAAAGGTTCCATTTCCTGTTTTTACTGAACGCTCGTCTATGTTCACACAGAGTCCCTCATACTGAAGGATCTCCTGACTGTTTCTGTCCCTGTTAAAGCGTGTATATCTTCGTATCAGAGAAAAAATACGGGCAAGAAGCTCATCCATATGAAAAGGCTTTGTCAGATAATCGTCTGCTCCTTCTCTCAGGCCCCTTACTTTGGAATAATTGTCATTTTTTGATGTAAACATAAGAACCGGAACCTTGCTTTTCTGCCGTATTTTTTTCAGCGTCTCAAATCCGTCCATCCCCGGCATCATCACATCCAGAATAATAAGGTGATACTCCCGGCATTCCAGCATTTCCATCCCTTCTCTTCCGGTTCCGCAAAAATCAGCTTCTATCCCCTCATTTTCCACACTTTTTTTAATAAGGATGCACAGTTCTCTGTCATCATCTATAATCAGAATCCTGCTGTTTTCCAAAATTTATTCCTCTGCATTTTTATTCTGCTTCCTGATTGTGATTTGCTGCTTTTACTATAACCTGGCTGCAGATTATTCTGCCATAAAATACTGAAGCATTTCGTAAGCTACCCGGCTTCCTTCCATGATTTCCGGAGGAAGCAAAGCCATTGCCACACATTTCAGTTCCTCGTCCCTGTTTTCCATATTCTGAAGATACGCATAATCTCCGTCAATTCGTTTTACCTCATAATCAATACGCTCAAACATTGTGATTTCCCTTTCTGTCTTATTTTATTTCTTATCTGTGATCCCTCATAAAATTTCCCGCATGCGCAGATTTTATGCTTCCGGTTCCCTGTTATTCTTCTTTCATCTTTTTAAAAACCGGCACATACAGGCACAGTGTCACAAGCATGACTGCCATCATTACACAGATCATGCCGTTCACAAGCCATAATGGAAGAACCGGAAACAGGAACAGTATCAGCATACCCGCAAAAAGCGTTGCTGTACAGACCTTTCCAAACCACATTGCGCCATCCAGCATTTTTCCTTTTTTCAGGAAAATAAGTCCCTGAATTCCCATGTATCCTTCTTTGATGATCATGAGTACGATCAACACCCACATTAAGGGATATCTTGTTGCAAGACATACCGCAAGGGCGCCATGCGTCAGCTTATCTGCAATGGGATCCAAAGCTTTTCCAAGCTCTGTTATCATATTAAAACGTCTTGCTATTTTTCCATCAAAAAGGTCTGTAAGACTGGAAATAAGAACTACAAAGGCTGCATACAGATATTCTCTTTCACTTTCTGCTGTAATATATAAATAGCAGAACACCGGAATAAGAAGGATCCGGAAATATCCCATAATATTGGGAATAGAAAAGATCTCTTTTTTTGTAAATTTTTTCATTGGTACACCTCGTTTTAGCATCCAGCTGGTTTCTGTAACATGTTCTGCAAAATCCCCCGGGGTTAATAACATTGAAATTTTATTCTCTGTATATCCAGCTCCGGTAAAACAGGACACAAGAAGCCTGCTGTCGGAGACAATCCATACAGCAGGCCCTGCTTTATACCGGAGCTGATACTACAACTACCCGGTTGCGTCTTGCCAGAGCTACCGCAATGTGGCATAACTCCAGGCTAGCGCATATCTTATCTGCCATGGTGATGATCCATGCTTCTCTGTTTTTGGGAACCGGCCCCAGAGGAAACATATGTGTCAGAATTGCATTCCATTCCTTTTCGCTGATATCAAATGTCCTTGCACTGTTGTCAGCTGCAGCTTTGGGATGATAGAATGCCTGATGTTCTCCTGTAGGCGTTTTCTGCCGGAAATCATAGGGGCAAAAATCATGTAAAAGTCCGGCTCTGGCTGCCACTGTAGCATCACATCCCAGCTTTTTTGCCAGCTTCCATGATATATAGGAAACATTAATGCTGTGCATTAATCTGTTTGTCCACTGATGATGTTCATAGAAACTGAGAGAAAGAAATTCTTTATTTTTAAGAATATCCTCAACCTCTGAAAGATACGCCTGTGAGACTTCATCCGATAACTGAATGTCCATCGGCAATCACTCCCTTCCTTGTTCTACTTACATTATGACAATTCTTTCAGAAAATGCAAGGGATTTCACAGAATTTATATTCTTTTTATATTCTGTCTGTTACCTGTTCCCTTCGTTCGCAGTAACTTCTGTCTTTCTTCAGGCTGTCCGCAAATCGTTTTATATGCCTGTTCACAAAATCCGGAGCATCACAGCAGGAATTGTGTCCTGCTTCAGGTATCCATACCAGCATACAGTGCTCTCTGCGTTTCCAGTTTCTGTTATACCGTTTTGCAGAGCCGGCAGCATCCTTTTCACCGCATAATACAAGATAAGGGCAGGAAATCTCATATGGAAGTTTTTTCTCCACAGCCTGTGCAAAAATACGAAATCCGTGGTCTGCAAGATCGCAGTATTCTTTTTTTCCGTAGGAAAGCATCATGCGAACCATAAGCTTTCTCCCGTATTTTGTTTCAGATGTCCCCTCTGTTCCAAATTTCAGCAGCATTTTCCAGGGAATAGAACGATACATCCACTTCGTATGCTTCAACATCAGAAGTTCTGCTCCTGTATAATATTTTCTCTTAAGGGGACAGGAATCTATGGAAACAAAACCTGATACAGACTTCGGATATCTCTGCATATAAACCTGAGAAATATACCCTCCAAGAGATTGCCCAACCAGTACAGGTGAGAAAATCCCCTCTCTTTCCAAAATCTGTTTCAGATAATCGGCCATATCCTCCATAGTAAAACACAGTGTAAAGGGACGGGATTTTCCATGTGCCGGAGCATCCCAAACCATACAGTTATAATCTTTTCTCAATGCTTCTGTCTGTTTCTCAAATAATCTGTGATCAGCTGTCAGACCCGGCAGAAATATCAGCCATTGTTTTTCTTTTCCTGAATATGCAGTCCAATAATAAATTTTTCCATAGGGTGTTGTATATACTTTTTCTTCCATGTTTTCTACAATGATTCCCTTCTCTTTTTTACAGCCATACGTTTCATTTTCACAATCTCTTATATCCCGCAGTTCCAAAGATACTCGCATCTGTTCTGATATTTTCGCTTTCTGAATCTTATCCGTATAACTGTTTTTCCTATCATACACCTGTCGTCCAATAAGGTAAACAGGTTTTATTGCTGTTCATTCCACAACCTGGTTTTTACTGCTTGACAACTCCATAAAATCATGTAAAAATAGCCATGTTTGCCTGATTTTTTATAGAAAACTATAAAAGGGCAAATTTGAAAAAGCGCATCAAAATATTGTCTTTTACACTATAAATGAGCAAGTTTGAAAAAGTGCACAAAATTATCATGAATTTGTCTTTATAAGATGCGCATATAGAGCTTAATATTTTTTGTCCGTATATTACGGATTCTATTATGCAAAATTCGATATTTGCTCATTTAGAGTTTTATAATTAAAAATACGAAAACAACAAAGGAGGAAATGTTATGTCAGGTCAGGTTCGGGATATGACAAAAGGATCACCTGGCAGACTGATCATTCTGTTTGCCATTCCCTTAATGTTGGGAAACATCTGCCAGCAGCTTTATACTATGGTAGATACTATTGTTGTAGGACAGATTGCAGGAGTTCAGGCTCTGGCTGCTTTGGGCGCGGTTGAATGGATCACCTGGATGGTTCTTGGTGTTTCTACCGGCGCCACACAGGGATTTTCTATTCTGATTTCTCAGCACTATGGCGCAAAAAAAGAGGATTTTTTAAAACAGTCTGTTGCACGAAGCTATGTACTTACCGCCGTTATTTCCGTTGTTCTTCTGACAGTCAGCCAGATTTTTGCCCGGGGGATCCTGGTGTTTTTAAATACTCCGTCAGATATTATCGGTATGTCTCTGATTTATCTGCGGATTGTATTCTGCGGAATACCTGCAGTTGCTGCCTATAATGTGTTTGCTTCTGTACTGCGCGCTGTCGGGAACAGCCGTACTCCACTGACAGCAATGATCATTGCGGCTTCTGTCAATGTAATACTTGATCTTTTATTTGTGGCAGGCTTTCACTGGGGAGTTGCCGGCGCTGCCATTGCTACGGTTACCGCTCAGCTTTTTTCTGCAGTATACTGCTTTCTTGTTGTCAGAAAAATAAAACTGCTTCATATCTCCCGCCAGGATCTTCAGCGCCGTCCCGGACTGGACCAGAAGCTTCTGAAGCTTGGAACGCCTGTCGTTTTTCAGAATACTATCATTGCAATTGGAGGTCTGGTAGTTCAGTATGTGGTTAATGGCTATGGCTTCCTTTTTGTTGCAGGCTTTACCGCAACAAACAAATTATACGGTATCCTTGAAATGGCAGCTATTTCCTACGGATATGCCATTGTGACCTATGTTGGACAGAATCTGGGAGCCGGGGAAATCGGCCGCATAAAAAAAGGCGTTCGGTCAAGCACCTTGCTTGCTTTTCTTACCTCAGCCCTGATCTCCTGCGTTATGTTTATTTTTGGAAAACAGCTTTTGTCCATGTTTATTTCAGGAGATCCTTCCCAGGCCGGACAGGTATTGGATATTGCCTGGAAATATCTTTTTATTATGGCATGTTGTCTCTGTATCCTGTATTTCCTTCATGTATACAGATCAGCCCTCCAGGGTCTGGGAAATACCTTTATCCCCATGCTCAGCGGTGTTGTTGAGTTTGTTGTACGTGTAGGTGTTGCAGTTTTTCTTCCTTTTATTATGGGAACAGACGGAATTTTTTATGCTGAAATTGCTGCCTGGACAGGGGCTGCGGTCCTTCTTATTATCAGCTATTTTTCTTCAATAAAGAAATATTCTTTAGCCGGAAAAGACTGAAACATATCTGTAGCGGTTATGCTGCAAAATCTTGAGGTGTCTATAGCCATGGGAGTCCATAAACGGGCAATGTCATTTAGTTAAGACATTGAGTCGGCAGCCTCTTGCAGAGCAAGGTATA
>OBXV01000157.1_pt1 | contig 76087 bp, 72 predicted proteins | sample 1495451 | NCBI WGS metagenome assembly OBXV01 (sample SAMEA2580178, study PRJEB22360) | human gut metagenome | biome: human gut; feature: human-associated habitat; material: faeces | place: Denmark | collected 2008/2010 | reverse complement strand
TCTGTACGCTTTTGTCCAGCAATACAACCAATCCCCCCATTCTTCCCTCCGTGGATTATCCCCACAGGACCGTTTCTTTTCAGAACCGGAGCAGATACGCCGGCTTTCTGAGGAAGACATCCGTCAAAATTTCCTTCTGGAGATTGAACGCCGGGTATCTGCTGACAGTGTGATCGTCATCGGCCAGATTGAATACGAAGTTGATTATCGTTTTGCACGGCAGCGTATCCGCCTGCGCTATTCCCCGGATATGAAAGAAATCTTCATTGTGGAAACTGACGGGACGCTGACACCAATCCGGCTTCTGAATAAAGCCGAAAACGCATTGATAAAAAGAGAAAAAGTACGCTTATGCAAAGGAGACGAATGATCATGGATTACACTGCAAGATACGGACTGGAGTTCAATCCTTTCCTGAAGAACTCAAAGGAAGTCCTCGTAGAAACACAGGAATACAAGGAGGTTCTCTTCCGGCTGGACTACCTGCTTGCCACAAAAGGCTTCGGCCTCCTGACCGGAAGCGCCGGAAGAGGAAAGACCACCGCTGTCAGGAACTGGGCTTCGGGACTGAATACTTCCCTTTATAAAGTAGTTTATTCCAGTCTTTCCACCCTGACTGTAAATGATTTTTACCGGAATCTTGCCGCTGAACTTGGCGCCCAGCCTGCATTCCGCAAAACCGATAACTTCAAGATCATCCAGGGTGAAATCAACCGTCTCGTACTTGAGAAACGACAGACGCCTGTCATCATCATAGATGAAGCGAACTATATTGGAAACGCAGTGCTCAATGACTTAAAAATGCTGTTCAACTTTGAAATGGATTCAAAAGACCGGGCGGTCATCCTTCTTTCCGGTCTGCCACAGCTCAACAGCACCCTGCGCCTGAGCATCCACGAACCTTTCCGCCAGAGAATTGTCATGAATTATAATCTGGAAGGCATGACAAAAGCAGAAGGACATTCCTATGTTACTGCCAAACTGAATGGTGCCGGATGCACACAAACGGTATTCGAAGAGAATGCACTGGAAGCGATCCTCAATGCAGCGAATGGGACTCCACGTATGATCAACAAGCTGTGTAATGCAAGTCTGTTGGTTGGAAACAGCTCAAATTTAAATATCATAACCGCCGATGCCGTCATGCAGGCAATCAATGACTGCGAGCTCGGATAACTTTAGAAACCATCATGTAAAATAATCTGCATGATGGTTTTTTACATAAAACAGTGTGCCGGAATCGTCCAAAACTATGTGATTGATACCGTTGTCAGGCACTATAAAAGACCTGTTTTAATGTGACGAAAGAGGCAACGTTTAATTTGCTGGATAACAGCTATTTCCGGGCAAACCTGCCTTGCCTGCCACAATGCCATACCTGTTTTTACTCCGGCTCGCTTTGCAATATAATTCACAGTCAGCACAATTCCATGTCTTGCTTCCGTAAAAGCAATTCATATCTGAATGAAGAATTGTCCTGCTCATAACATTCACCTACCAGTCTAAAAATCGTAATAAAACTTCTTTGCTTCATATTGACTTTGTGAAGTTTTTGAATTATAATTTCTACTAACTTAGCGAACGTTTGTTTGCATTTTATACGTGATAATGAACTCTGTCAATAGTTTTTATAAAGTTGATGAAGTTACGATTTCAAAAACTTAGAAAGGATCCCACTATGAATTTTTCAGACAAGATTAAATTTCAACGAGAACAAAATCATCTGACGCAGAAAGAACTTGCAGAACTGGTCGGCGTATCCCAGCGTGCGATTGCAGCTTATGAAAGTTCCGGCACCATCGCACGAATCTCTACTATGAGAAAGCTCGCTCATGCATACCAAATCCCCTATAACCAGGTGCATGTCAAAGAAGAGAGCAGAATATGAAGATTTCAGTAGTTGGAAGCATCAGGAAACTATGATTTTTGAAATTGAAAATTTCAGACAAAATTGTATAATAAATTTAAAGTGACTTGTAATGTTTTTGGGAGGAAATTATGATTCGTGTAAAAGATATTGCAAATATGGTCGGAGTAAGTCCTACTACAGTGTCAAATGTTATTCACGGAAATACAAAGAGGGTATCGCAGGAAACAGCACAGAAAATCAGCAGTATACTTGATGAGGTGGGGTATATTCCTAATATGGGTGCCCGGCTTTTGTCACAGAATACTTCTCATATTATTGGATTGGTAATAGGTTTTGATTATCTTCATGGTGAAAACGCCATGCAGGATCCATTTGTCAGTACATTTGTTGGACAAATTTCCAGTGAAATTGAAAATGCCGGTTACTATATGATGATTATCAGAGGTGATGATTGCCGGAAAGTTGCTGAGGTGGCTTCGCGATGGAATGTAGATGGTCTTATTGTTCTGGGATGGACCGAAAAGAGCCATAAAACATTAAAAAAAATGCTGAAAAAACCAACAGTTGCTATTGATACATATGTGAGTGACCCTGAACTGGTGGTAAATGTGGGGACGGATGATTTTGATGGAGCCTATCAGCTTGGAAAGTATTGGGCAGATCATGGATTCAGGAAAACACTGTTTCTGACAGAAAATACTGCAGAGATGGATCAGTGTCGATTTGCCGGATTTCAAAGAGCGATGACAGAGGCATTTGGAGCGTGCAAAAAGGAAGAAAGATTAATCTTACTTTCGTCGAGAAAAGAAGTACGCAGATTACAATATGATGAACTGCTCCCCAGGTTCAGGGAGGCGGGATCACTCGCATTTATTTCTGATTATCTCGCTATAGATGCTGTCGATTATTTTATTGATAAGGGAGTCAGGGTACCTGAGGATATATCGATAACAGGGTTTGATGATACCTTTTATGCAGAACTTATTCGCCCCAGGTTAACTACGGTTCACCAGAATATTGGGTTAAAAGCTTCAACTGCTATGCAATTATTGCTGAGACTGATAAACCGAGAGAAATTGCCGGAGGAAGAGAGAAATATAAAGATCGCCGTACAGTTGGTTGTAAGAGAGTCAGTAAGAAAAAGAGAATAGAAATAACAAAAGGAATCAGATCTGGGGAGATTTGGTTCCTTTTTAGTTATATTTCACAAAAGCAGTTGCAATGTATTGTGTATTGCTATAGTTTTGCAGAAAACCTATTGAATTATTGTGAAAAATCGTTTATAATACAAATTACATTAAAGGTTTAGCGCAAAACCAAAGAAATATAGAGGAGGAAAAATTGATGAAAACAAAAAAAGTGATTTCCATTGGGTTAGCAGCTATGATGAGTTTTACTGCTCTTACCTGTTCTGCAGCTACTGCATATGCCGAAGAAAAGAAAGATGAGGTTGCAGGAGGAGAAGATGTAACTATCAGTATTATGGGAAGAAAGGTAGAAATACATGATGCAATGTTAGAAGCTGCCGACCGTTACATGGAATTACATCCTAATGTTACAGTTGTAATGGAAACAGTCGGCGGTGGTGATGATTATGACGGTACTCTTAAAACCAGATTAAATGGTGGAAATATGCCAACCATTTTTACTCTTCAGGGTCCTCAGAATTGGGATGAGTGGGGAGAGAATATGGAAGATCTTTCAGATCAGCCATGGGTACCTTACATGACAGAGGCAGCAGCAGAAGGATCCACTAATGCAGAGGGCAAGGTTCTGGGACTTCCTTATTCAATGGAAGGATATGGATATGTATATAATAAGAAAATATTTGAGGCAGCAGGAATTGACGGGGAAAGTCTTAAAACGTATGAAGAAATAGATACAGCTTTTTCCAAATTAAAAACCATGATTGATAATGGAGACTTAAAGGATGAGTTCCCAGATCTGGAAGCTGTTATGGATTTTCCGGTAAAAGAAAACTGGATTACCGGATGCCATACGATTAATACCGGATTAAATCAGGAATTCCCGGATGAAAATGCAGCCTACGAGGCAAAGGAACTGAAATTCACAAATGCAGAGGAATTGAAGCAGATTATCGATTTTCAGGTGAAGTATACAGCTGCAGCAGATAATCCGGTTGAACTTCTTTCTGGCGATTATTCACAGAGCGTTGGCGGAGGTCTTGCAATTGAAAGAGTTGCAGTTTTGCAGCAGGGTAACTGGATCAATACAGAAATGGCAGATGTAAATCCGGAAGTTGCAGATAATCTTGGAATTATTCCTATACCTTTAGGTGATGTGGTCAGTGGAAAACTGGCAGTAGGTGTGCCTTGTTGCTACAATGTATACAGCGGTGCTTCGGATGCAGAGAAAGAAGCGGCAAAGGATTTTTTAAACTGGTTATTTCAGTCTGATGAAGGAAAAGATATGGTTGTTCATAAGATGATGTCCGTTCCTGCTTTCTCAAATTACGATGGTGTGGAACCGGAAGACGCACTTGGAAAAGTTGTAAAAAAATATTTGGATGAAGGCAACACAACAGCATGGGTATTTAATGCTTTACCGGCTGGCTTTGGTGATGTCTTTGGAAACGGTGTACAGGCTTATGTTTCAGGTGAAAAAACATGGGACGAAGTTGTAAGCGACTGTAAAGATGCCTGGTCAAAGGCCAGAAGTAAGTAAAATAAAAGGATGCCGTTATAGTAAATGACGGCATCCTTTTGGAATAGGAGTGGATATAATAATGAAAAAATCTAAGTCAGGGTTTTGGATTTGCGTGCTTCCTGCCCTCATCTGTTTTGCTATGGTAGTTCTGATTCCGGCAATTACAGGTTTATTATATTCTTTTACGGATTGGAATGGAATGAATAAACCTGTCAGTTTTTCCGGACTTGAGAATTACAGGGGACTTATCAGTGATAAAGTGTTCTGGCGGGATTTTCTTTATACGGCAGTATTTTCTGTTGTAGCAGTTATTCTGGTTAATCTTCTTGGATTTGCACTTGCACTGCTGGTCACACAGAAAATTCGGGGAGCTAATTTGTTTCGTACTGTGTTCTTTATGCCCAACTTGATTGGAGGTATCCTTCTTGGATTTGCATGGCAGTTTGTGTTTACACAGGGGTTCAATTACTTAGGAAAATCACTAAATATTTCATGGCTTCAGGGATGGTTGTCTACACCATTTACATCTACCGTTGGATTAATGATTGTAGTTGTCTGGCAGCAGGCGGGATATATGATGATCGTGTATATAGCACAGCTGCAGAGTATTCCTGATAATTGGATTGAGGCTGCAGAAATTGATGGTGCAGGAAGACTGCAGCGTTTAAAAAATTTGATATTGCCATTATGTATGCCGGCATTTACAATTGGTTTCTTTCTGACACTTTCAGGTACCTTCAGACTTTATGACCAGAACCTGGCTTTAACAAACGGTGGACCTTATGGCTCTACACAGATGGTATGTATGAATATTTACCGTACTGCATTTGGAGAGAATGATCTGGGCCGCGCACAGGCAAAGGCGCTGATTTTTGTTATTGTCATTGCAATTGTATCGTTGACGCAGTTGTATTGCAGTAAAAAGATGGAGGTGGAAATGTAATGTGGGCAAAACGTATAGAAAAAATATTTATGCAATTGCTGGGAGTAATACTCTCCATTGCGTTTTTGTTTCCAATTTATGTTCTGGCGATTAATTCATTCAAACCTTTGCGGGATATTTATAAAAATGCTATTAATTTTCCGGAAACATGGTCTGTTGAAAATTATATAAAGGCGTTTGACAGGTTGAATTTTTTTAATTCATTTACGAATTCTCTAAAGATAACAGGACTAACGGTTGTTATTATCATTTTTATTTCTTCACTTGCAGCCTGGGCGCTGGTAAGATATAAAACCAAGGCGAGTAATGTTATTTTTATGATTTTTGCCTCTGCAATGCTGATTCCGTTTCAATGTGTTATGCTTCCGCTTGTTCGGAATATGGGACAACTTCATTTATTAAACACTCCGGGTTTGATTTTTATGTATCAGGGATTTGGATGCTCTATGGCAATTATCCTGTTTCATGGATTTATTAAAAATATTCCACTGGAATTAGAAGAAGCTGCTACAATTGATGGATGCGGAATGTTCAGAAGATTTTTCTGCATAGTTCTGCCTTTGTTAAAGCCAATCATTGTGACAGTGGCAATTTTAAATGTAATGTCAACCTGGAACGACTATCTTCTTCCATCTCTTGTAATCAATAAGGAAGGGATTCAGACATTGCCATTAAAAACATTTTTATTTTTTGGACAATTCGCAAAGAAATGGGATTTAGCTACGGCAGGATTAGTTATGTGTATGATACCAATTATTATTTTTTATTTGTGTTGTCAGAAGTATATTGTTAAAGGCGTAACAGAAGGCGCAGTGAAAGGATAAAAATATGAGTGTGAAAAATCAGTGGTGGAAAAAAAGTGTGGTATACCAGATTTATCCAAGAAGTTTTATGGATAGCAACGGAGATGGGATTGGTGATATAAACGGTATTGTTGAGAAGCTTGATTATTTAAAAGAACTTGGAGTGGATGTACTGTGGCTTTCTCCTGTTTATAAATCTCCTAATGACGACAATGGATATGACATTTCTGATTATCAGGATATTATGGATGATTTTGGAACAATGTCAGATTTTGACAGAATGTTACAGGAAGCACATAAGCGAGGTCTGAAAATCATGATGGATCTTGTTGTGAATCATACATCAGATGAACATCCATGGTTTGTGGAAAGCAGAAAATCCAAAGATAATCCATACAGGGATTATTATATTTGGAAAGACCCTGTGAATGGAAAGGAACCAAATAACTGGGGAGCGTGCTTTGGAGGCTCTGTCTGGGAATTTGACGAACATACAGGAATGTATTACCTGCATTTGTTCTCAAAGAAACAGCCTGATCTTAATTGGGAAAATGAGGAGGTTCGTCATAAAATATATGATATGATGAACTGGTGGTGCGAAAAAGGAATCGACGGATTCCGTATGGACGTTATCAGCCTGCTTTCGAAAGTACAGACATTTCCAGACGGGGAGTGCAAAGGCGGTTTGTACGGAGACAGTGACCCTTACATCTGCAGTGGACCAAGAATACATGAATTTCTCAGAGAAATGAATAAGGAAGTATTGTCAAAATACGATTTGATTACTGTAGGAGAAACAGCTGGTGTCACTATTGAACAGGCAAAAAAATATGCAAATCTTGATGGGTCAGAATTAAACATGGTGTTTCAGTTTGAACACGCTTTTCTGGCAAATGGACCTTATGGTAAGTGGACAGATAATCCGGTACCGTTGTTGGAGTTGAAGCAGGTGATGAGCAAGTGGCAGACGGCACTGGAAGGAAAGGCATGGAACAGCCTGTACTGGGACAATCATGATCAGCCCAGGGCAGTTTCCAGATACGGAAATGACAGTTCTGAGTTTCGTGAGATTTCAGCAAAAATGCTGGCTACCTGTCTTCATATGATGCAGGGAACACCATATATTTATCAAGGTGAAGAACTGGGAATGACCAATATCTATTTTGACAGTATTGATGATTATAAGGATATTGAATGTATAGATAATTACCGTGAATTAACAGAATCGGGTTTGATAAGTAAGGAAGACATGATTCGTTATCTGGGATTAAGAGGTCGTGATAATGCAAGAACACCTATGCAATGGAGTGATTCCCCCAATGCCGGATTTACTGTGGGTACACCATGGATTAAGGTAAATCCGAATTATAAGGAAATCAATGCGGAATCACAGATTTCCGATAAATCGTCTGTGTTTCATTATTATAAAAAATTGATTCAACTGAGGAAAGAATACGATATTATCATAGATGGGCATTACAATCTTCTACTTCCTGAAGATGAACGCATCTTTGCATATGAACGAATATTAGGTGGACAAAAACTGTTAGTAATATGTAATTTTACACAGGAAGAAGCAGAGTGTACTTTGGCAAACATAAATGAGGGAACTGTACTTATTTCCAATTATGAGAACCATAAACCGCATATGATGCAGCCATATGAAGCAATTGCGGTTCTCTATGGGGAGTAAGTGTTAAACATCGAGAGATTGGATATCTTATGAATTTGTAGTATCAGTGCGAGCGATTAAAAGGCTGTCGTAAAAGACAGTCTTTTTTTATATGATAAAACATGAAAGACAGAAATTTATAGATTTTGGACAGATTATTTTATGGGCAATATGCGGTAGTAATGTTATGATAAACACACTTAAATATGCAAGGTGAACAATAACTTCTTGGAATTCTGAGCCTTGATTTTTCACAATGTCATTAACTTAAGGAATCTTTTACATTTTGAAGTGTAAGAGGTTCCTTTTTTCTGCGATTTTGCTGCATAATAAAAATAGATAATAGGTGTCTTTTCCATGCCAGGACCTCTTTTATTTTGCATGAAAATTGAAAAATCGGTTTATTACAGTGTGCCTGATAATACTTTAGAAACATCAATACCTACTGCATTCATGGATTAGTCACTCCTAATAATTATTACAATGGGAATATACCAGTTTTACTCATTACCTATTCAATCTACTGTGGTGTGACACGAACGTATCATGTGACAGTTCAACCTGCATAAAACGAACGCTGCGAATGAGAGCTGGTTAACAGGCTATGATGAGGACGATATGTCCAAGGAGGCCTACGTTATACCATTGCGCTTTCATTCTAACAGCTTCAGTAATAAGTTGGTTAGTACATAACTGGTTTATTACATAACTAACCTTATTAGTATTGTAGCAGGAGGCCTTTTATTATGGCAAGAAGAGAAAAGAAACCTGTACACAAAGTAGTAATGACAGAAGGAAAGCGAAACATCATTCAGCAACTTCTTCAGGAGTATGATATTGAAACCGCTGAAGATATCCAGGATGCGCTTAAGGATCTGCTTGGCGGCACCATCAAAGAGATGATGGAAGCAGAAATGGATGATCATCTTGGCTACCAGAAATCTGAACAATCTGATAACGATGATTACCGCAATGGATATAAATCAAAACGTGTAAACAGCAGCTATGGCAGCATGGATATCGATGTTCCGCAGGATCGTAAATCAACATTTGAGCCACAGATTGTAAAGAAACGTCAGAAGGCTTTATTTCAGACGTTACAGATAAAATCATGCCTCAGATCGAAGACTGGCTGCCTACGTCATTCTTGGCATCAACACAGAAGGGAAAAAAGAGGTTCTTTCAATCACTGTCGGTGATAATGAAAGATCAAAATACTGGCTGTCCGTCCTGAATGAGCTGAAGAATCGTGGTGTAAAGGATATCCTGATTATCTGCGCTGACGGTCTTAGTGGCATTAAAGAAGCAATTGCCGCTGCATTTCCAAAAACAGCGTATCAGAGATGTATTGTACATCAGGTAAGAAACACGCTAAAATATGTTCCGGATAAGGACAGAAAAGCGTTCGATTCTGACCCAAAAACGATTTGCCATGCTTCCGATGAAGAGAAGGCTAGACTGGCTCTGGATCGGGTTACTGAAAAATGGACTATGAGCATTCGGAACTGGGGACAGGTCTACGGCGAACTCAGCATTATGTATGAGGGACGACTCCCAGAATAACAGAATCTATATGCATGATGAGAAGGACGTTTTTGACGTCTGCTCTTGACATGCCCGAAATCATGTTGTATATATAGCAAGAGCTGGAAGCTCCAATTTAGCGCTTCCATCTCGATCATTATCATAGAAGATTATTATTTACAGACTTTTCTTCATAGTCTCTCCGGTTTTCCTTCATGCTGGTCTCCTTCTGTTTATTCCCGGTAAATCTGTGCAAACCGGAAATTTCTGATGAATAACATGGTGCAGAATCGTTTTCGATTATTATATTTTACTGTGAGATTGTGATATTAGCAATAGTGAAATGGGGCAGAGAAGAGTTGAAAAGGCAGACGGATAAAAAACAAAGATAAAATAGTAAAAATAGAATAAACAAAGAAAGAATATGGAAGATAAAACAGAAAGGAATAAACAATGAATGTAAATCCTATAACAAGATTGGATTATCCAGATCTGGACGTAATCCGCGTAGAAGACACCTATTATATGGTATCCACAACCATGCATTTATGCCGGGCTGTGAGATTCTGCAGTCTTTTGATCTGGTGCACTGGGAGCATGTGACTTATGTCTATGAGACGTTGGATCATACGGATGCGCAGCAACTGAAAAGCGGTCAGAATATTTACGGACAGGGCATGTGGGCAGCTTCCCTGCGCTATCATGAAGGCCGATTTTATATCTGCTTTGTGGCAAATGATACCCGTAAGACTTATTTGTATACTTCGGAAAAAATAGATGGTCCATGGAAAAAGCAGCTGATAGAAGGCTTTTATCATGACGGCTCTTTATTATTTGATGAGGATGGCAGAAACTATATTGTATATGGAAATGATGAAATCTGGATTACAGAATTGAATGAAGATTTGACGGCACCAAAGAAGGACGGATTACATCGTCTTTTAGTCAGTGATCATAAGAACCCGGAGCTAGGCTATGAGGGTTCTCATATTCAAAAAATAAACGGCTATTATTATATTTTTCTGGTTCATTCCCTGAGAGACCGCTGGATGCGGACGGAAGCATGCTTTTACAGTGATTCTCTGGAAGGAGAATTCACGGGTGGAGATGTACTTTGTGATGATCGTGGATATTGTGGACAGGGCGTGGCACAGGGAGGAATAGTGGATACGCCGGATGGAAAGTGGTATGCAATGCTGTTTCAGGATTCCGGAGCAGTTGGACGGATTCCTATTCTGCTTCCGGTTACCTGGAAGGATCATTTTCCGTTTTTTGGACAGAACGGACATGTGCCGGAAGAAATAGAGGTTCACAGTACCAGACCAGGATATATTTATCAGCCATTAGTGGGAAGTGATGATTTCTGTAATGGGCTGCTTCCGCGCTGGCAGTTTAATCATGATCCAGATCCACGGTACTATCATCTGGATGCATTGCAGGGAACCTATACAATTACAACACGGGAAGTTTGTACAGAGCTTACACAGGCAGTAAATACGCTTACGCAAAGGATGAGTTATCCGTCCTGCGCAGCTGAGGTTACTGTTGATGCTTCTGCATTGAAAGAGGGCGATGTCGCAGGTTTATGTGCGTTGCAGAGCTGTTATGCTGCAGTTGGCATTACAAAACATCATGGAAAATATGAAGTCCTTATGCTGGATAAAAAAGAAGATGGTATATTGGATATGACGGAAGGAACTGTTGTTGAATCACACCAGATGGATTTTCGTCTTGAAGCAGATTTCTGTAACATGAAGGATGAAGCACGCTGCTATTACCGGGTAAATAAGGGAGACTGGCTACCCATCGGAACCGTGCATAAGCTGTACTTCAAACTGGATCATTTTACTGGTTGCCGGTTTGGTCTGTTCTGCTATGCGGCAGAGGAAACAGGAGGAAGTGCCTGCTTCCGGGATTTTAAGTATTATGATGTTGATGAAATCTCATAAAGATAGAACTGCATAAAATAAGTGTCGGAATTTACTCAAATTTTTCCTACTTTGAACATTGGTTTTTACAACGGTATTGTATAGTGAAGCAGAGGAAAAACAAAACATGTTTCAGAGAGGAGAAACGATTATGAGAATTAAGAGTATGATGAAGGGTATGCTTGCTGTTGTAATGGCAATGTCTATGGCAGCATGCTCCGGAGCACCTGCAGCATACCAGACTTCTTCTGAGTCACCGTCACCGGCACAGACAGAAAGTACAGCAGCAACAGAGCAGGAAACAATCGTAACAGAAGTATCTGCAGAAACGCAGACGCAAGAAGAAACAGCAAAAGCACCGAAATATGTTTTCTGTTTATTGGTGATGGTATGAGCTATCCCCAGTTTCAGGCAGCATCTGACTATCTTGGAGCAATAGCAGATGAAGATTATGTCAAGGCACTTCCGAGCAATAGCTATGAAGACCGTGGAGGAGCAGTACTGGACGGACCGGAAGCAGGATACAAGGTTACCTATACACAGGCTGATGCAGAAGCGGTTACGGCTGAAGATGGAAGGGTTATTCTGATGGATGAGCATCTGGGTACTGATTAAGAATGGCCTGTGCCAATTGTCTGTTCGGAGCAACATCTTTTTTTCTTCTTGTCATAGTGAGTGTGTTCATCCTTTTTTATCCTTTCCTGTTATCTTAACACACTCTGTGAAATGAACAAAGTGCGTAAGTTTTAAAATTTGATTTTTTCAACTTACACACTTTATTTTACACCCTCCCTTTGACGGATTTTCTGTTTACAATGATTAACCGAAGGGGGATTACTTTGAGTCTGGAATTACGGAATTATATGAAAACGAGGAAAACCTCATTTTAACTTGTACTAAATCTTGACATAGGACCAACAGGAAGCATAGAACTTTTCTTCCCCAAATATCAGAAATTGCACCTACCCATTCTTTTATATTTTGTATTGCTTCCGTTTTTAGATGTCCTCATAAAATTAAAATTTTATGTCACTTTCCAGACCTCTAAAATCCCTTAAAATAAGGCTTTTCTCCACTTTTCAATTCCTAGAAAACTACTGCCGGATAAGAAAAAAGACCCTGACAGTCTGGAAATTCCAGACCATCAAGGTCATTCTTTATTCTAAATTGCTTTTCATGTTTTCACATGATTTTTTTCATTTCACTGGCTGAAACTTTTGCCCTAAAACTGGATAAAAGCCTTTGCCCTGTGATATTCAAGCTACTCGAACTCGGCGTGTCCCTCGTTGTTATTAACTGTATTTGTTTAAGTTTTATGCAAATACACACCGATTTTTACTTCGATTACATCATTTATTCTGGCTTGCTGATTTTCTGTTGCCAAAATGTTGCCACGCCTTTATTATAGCAAATCTTCGCAGATTGACAATACATTTTTGAAATGTTACGCAATAGAAGCCCGTTTTCGAGGATATAGGTATAAAGTATCACACCCTCTCCCACAGCGTTTGAAATTCCTTACAAAACAAGCATTTCAGAATGTCTAAAACGTAACATTACCATTAAATACTCTTTTCATCAATCATTAGTCTGTCATCTACAATTTCGTCAATTTTGTTCGATTGTTTAATCCTATTTACAAAATCGTAATTGAGTAACTCTTCATTCCAAAGACGTACAATATTTTTCTCCGCACAATACTGTAAACTTTTTATAATTCGAGAAATTTTATATAGATAACCTCCCTCATCATACATGGAATCTTCATTTTCCCATTCTTCCATCTGCCCCGAATACTGAATAGTCGGTAAATTATGCACAGATTCTTTTTCAAGCCTCAAATAATTATTAGCCATTAACTTGCAACTATCATGTGCTTGCAGTAAAGCCTTAAAATCTTTGTATACAATTCTTGATTTTACATCATAAGCAAAATATGGTGTCACTTTCCCATCTATCGGATTAACAAACAAATGACAATATGAAAATCCTTCTAATTCATTAGGTCTTTCTACATCAACAATGCAACCATGTATCTTTCCAGAACCGCCAAGATGTTTGATAAATTCGGAAATTCTCTGTTGACCTCCCACGTACCTGTATAGTAGTTGATTTACATTTTCCACATATTTTTTGAGGTTATCATAATAATAAGCTAAATCCTCTATCCTATTTCGTCCTAATCTCCCCAACTTTCCACCATTCATAAGATATAGTGATTTTCCTCTTGAACGTTTGGAGTATTCACAGTATATCAAAAATAAATATATACTATTTCTTTTTAGCATATAAATTGTTCCATCTTCCCTTTTAAATGACATGGAAACCAATTTCCCTCTGTTAAAATCAATATACTGCTCCCGTGTTATTTCATGTATTCCGTCTTGATAATAAGCAAATATATCATAATTATTATCACAATAGAAATATTTTAACCCAATATTCTTTGTTCTATATCCAATTTGGTTATCAGCATATATAGTTCTTCTATCGCTCACTTCATAAAAGTTTTGGTGATTGTGCCCATTCAAATATATCCAATACGGATTATGTGGTTCAGTATTCCAGTCTCCTTTTTTGACGTGTGTAAGGACAATAACTCTGCTTTTGCCTAAGCTTTTTAATATTTTGGTGTATATCGTATTAAAACGAATTGCCTCTTGTATATCTTTCCTCAAAGCTGCTTCTCTTGATAATTCATCAAAACTTCTCCCATATCGAATATTTGAGGCATTGAATTTTTCATTTAAACCACTAAATCCTATTCCACCCAAAATAATGACCGAACAACATTGAGACTTGCTCCTTATTTCTTCTTCACTCATTTTCAATATTTCTACTTCACTGAATATCTCACATTTTTTCCTATCTTCTACACACATTAAATCATTTTGTAAAAATATTATACCTAAATCATCAAAAAATTTCCTATATATTTCTATATTATCTTCCATGTCAATACAAGGATCCCATAATTCGTGATTACCAGGCACAACCACTATCTGATTTGGATTCCACCACTGTATAAGTTCGTTATAAAAAATAGCGGCAAACTCAAAAATAGATGAAGTATCTCCTGCAATCAGCAAATAGCTATTATATGGCCTGGTTCCAATGGAAGAAACCATACTTCTTGCTAAATACTTTATATATGAGCGTATTTCTTCTTTTGTTGCCTTATCCTTAAATTTATTGCAAACTCGATGTGCTAAGTGAATGTCACTAATATAAAAAAACGGAATATGACTAATATCAAATCGCTCATGTTCATCATCATCTATAGGTTTGGGATAACAAAATTCATTAGGTATCATAATCTCATTACTTCCCATAAATTCATCTGAATCTGTTTCCAAAATCTTTTTAATAGATGAAAAATATGTCCCGTCATATAATCCTTGTAATTGCAATATTTCACTATTGATAGTAGCACCATCAATATTATATTGCTTTAAATCTATTCCTTTAAAATCAAAATTTCTTAATTCTGCATCAAAAAGATCTCCATCTAAAAAGCTATAAAACTTGTCAAAGTCTCCAAATTCCATCACAACACAATATGATTCTTCTATCATCTCATTTTCATCAAATATTGAGGCATGTTGTCCACATACAACCTTAATTTTTACACAAAATTTTCCTTCTTCGGAATTATAATACTTGTGTATAAAATGTAATTTTCCTTTCGTTTTTTGATAGTTCAGAATATCATCAGCAATTTTTATCTGCTCTGGCATATACTGTGCAACAGAAAAATCTTCTTCCATACAACTTATACAAAACGCCCTCACATCTGGGCGGTTAGGCATATACATTAACCATTTAGAATTATGCTCTACAACCTTTTTAATTAAATCAATTTCTGTGTTATTGTCAAACAATTCATATCTTTTTTCTCGTGATACATATGATAAAGTACTTACATCTTTTTTAATAGCATTTATACAAATTCTCAATGTCCTAAAATTCTCTGGTACATTATTCAAAAGTTCCGGGTCTGCCTCAACTGCCAATTCGCACATTTTCCTCGTAATAAATTGACTAGGAACATACCGAAATGCCTGTCCATCCTTTTTTACCGCTGCTAAGCACATTTTTGAATCCAAACATTTTCTGGACACAAATTGTAAAGCTAAAGGATTCTGTCTAATAGCCATTTTGCAAATATCTATCGTTTGTTCCTTTTTAGGAATCTTTTTTAGTAACATACCATCCTTTTTTAATTCCTTTGTAATATCCATTCTCCCTTAACCTTTCTTCAGCCTTTATATTTTAATTATAACTTCTTCGTTTGAAAGAGTAAATGGAAATAGCAAATCCCCACCAGCCAGTCAAGAGTAAATTAACGGCTACGCCACTCTTGACTAACTGGCGGGGATTCGCTTCATGCAGCTAAGAGGTCTTTAAGCAGCCCTCCGCCTGTCAGCGGGCTTCCCGATTATGTTTTCTCCTTGCAGCCCGTTTCTGCTCGGCTTCTATCTGTTCCTGCTGCTTTACCCGGTCAATCACAGCATTAACCTGTTCAGAGCCGACCACAGCTTTTATACGCCCAAAATCTTCCACCACTATCCTCAATTCCCGGTTTTCCTCCAAAACTTCTTCCAGCCTGTTTGTCAGTCGCTCGTTTCCGCTCCGTTCCCTGTTATACGCCGCTTGCAGCTTTGTAAACTTATTTGAAATATCCAGATATGCCGAATAAACGGAGCGCATAACTTGTACAATTTTCTTTACCAGCGGTTTTGCTTTCTTTTCCCGATACGACTTTGCAGATTCCATAACCGCCGCTTCTGGAAGCGTCTGCTCCGGATCTGCGGAAAAGTCTGCCGCCAGCTTTTCCATGTTCTTTACCATAGGAGCAAGTTCATTCATGCGCTTCTGATATTTGTCCGCCTGTTTCTGTGCTTTCTCTGCTTCCTGCCGGGACTCCTGCAAATCTTCCTGTAAGGAACGAATCTCATCATCAACCTGTAACAACTGTTCATGCAAATCTTCGTTGATTTCTTGAAAAGTAGCGTTTTCTTCCTGCAATTCCGCTTTTTTCGTTTCCAGTTCTGCAACTTCCTTTGCCCGCTCCTTTTTTTCAAAATCCAAGACAGATAAATGCTTTTCATGTGTGCCTTTCTTCTCCCACTCAATCCCATGTTCCAGCATGACAGCGGCAAGCTGTTCTTTCTCATAAGCCACCCACTGATTTAATTCCGTTTCCCGTCTTGCGCCGCCTTTAAATCCGAGAGCAGATAACGCCTGTTTCAAAGAAACTCTTGTATCAAGTCCCCGCTTACTTCCTGTCGTATACGGTACAAAATCTATATGCAAGTGGGGCGTTGCTTCGTCCATATGAAGATAGGCACTGAACACCCTCAACGTAGGATTTCGTTGCTGAAAGTCCTGCATATATTTATCCAACACTTTTACCGCAAGCTGTCCGTTCTCCGTTTTCGCTCCCATGTTGTCCTTATCCCCGATTTGCAGGATAATCTCATGGAATGGTTTTTCCTGCTTGCCGGAACAGATTTTCCCATAATAATCATCAATCCGGCGGTCACTTCTAGTCTGCTTCTCATTGTACCGGGCGAGTGCTTCATCAAACAATTCGTGATATACGTCCTTAATATTTTCGTTGCAGTATTCCACGTTCAGACAGCTTCTTTCCGGGTCAGTATTCTTTGCATGAAATTTTCTGCTGTTATGGTTGACAGAGCCTTTTCCTGTCATAAAGCTGATTGTTCGCTTCAATCAATATCCTTTCTCCCTGTTCGGGTAATCAGCGCCGGATACGGCGCATAAGCTTTGTTACTTTCGCCGAAAGTAACGCAAAAGCACTTTTGACAGCCGTTCCGTCCATCAAAAGCTGCCTTTGCGCTCTGCCGAGGGCTTTTCCGTCCTACGGACGGGCGGCTGTTCCCGCCGCTTTGCTTCCGCCATAGCTTTTCGGATAGCCGAAAGTACGTTTTCTACTGTACATTCCTCCCACCCACACAGCCATACCAGCGTCCGCATTTCTGCCGCAGTCAGTTCCACATCTCCAAAGATTTCATTGAATGCGGCAATCCTACGGGCTTCATTTTCGTAAAAATATTTGTTCACGTTCCGGGTTCCCCATTCCGGCTGAATTATCATCAAATCACACCTTTCTCGTTATCTGCTATCCACAGGAGCGTGACACGCTCCTGTCTGTTATCATCAAAGGAAAACTACCAGCGGAAGCTATCCGGCACTCCACGTTTTTCCAGATATTCCTGTCTGGCATTTTCCCGTTCTTCCTGTGTGGGCGCAGTCTTATATTTCGCATATAATTCATGGCGCACCAGAGAATCCAATTTCTGCTCCAATCCCTGCCGGATTTCATTCAGACAATCATCATCTTCCATTAGATGATAGCGGAGCAGAGATACAAACAATTCATAAGGAATTTGCACGTTTTTCATCACTTAATCCTTTCTGCGTCGGTTTGCGTCGATAGCGTCAATATTTTCTATACCAGCCCACTGTAAAAAATACCGTCGCAACCGACGCATATCGTCGCTTTTACTCTCTCGGCTCAAGCCGTTTCAGAACAATCTTCCTTTCATGCCCTCGCTTATTGTCATAGAAAATTCCATAGTTATTAAGCAACTGACTATTGACTACATTCAATTTTCTGGAAAGCACGTTTGCCTGTATCTGCATATCCGGCAACTGGCTCACAAGTTCTGTTGCTGTCCCCTCCCATTCCGGCTTATCCTCTGTCAGAAAATTGTTGATTGCTTCCAGCAGAGGATTCGGCGGTTGTTTCCACAGTTCCGTCTCCGCCTTTTTAAATTTCCAGACGCAGCACTCCCGGTCAAACTCTATGGTCAGTTCCTGATCCGGCTGGTCACGCCCCACAATATCCAGCACTGCCTCATTGTCAGTACGCTTTTTCTTGTGCATGATAAACGCCCCGTCTGCCGCTCCAAGCAACCCATTTGTGCCGGAAATCATATCAAAGCTGTCCTCGGATTCCAGCTTGCGTGTGTGATGAACCACCAGCAGGCAGATACCGTATTTATCGCTGAACGATTTTAACTTTGTCACAATCTCGTAATCACTGGAATAGCTGTACCTGTCCCCGCCAACCTCACGCACTTTCTGGAGCGTGTCAATGATAATCAGCCTTGCGTCTGTATGCTCTTTCAGAAATTCCTCTAATTGCCTGTCTAATCCCTCATTCAAGGTCTTTGCCTGTGTCGCAAAGTACAGGTTATCCGCACATTCCACACCGAACATACCGGAGAGTCGGCGCTGAAGCCTTGCGTAATCATCTTCCAGTGCCAGATACAGCACCGTCCCCTTTCGGACGGGATAATCCCACAGTGGAAGCCCCATTGCCACATGGTAGGCAAGCTGCCCCATAAAGAACGATTTTCCAACTTTCGGCGCACCTACAAAGAGGTAAGTACCGCCGTAGAGAAACCCGTCCACAACCGGTGTTCTCGGTGGATATACGGTATCATACAGTTCCGTCATGGAAACGATTTGAAGCCCGCCGCTCCTGGATTTCTCCGGGTTTTGTGCGGCTTGCAGATTGATTTGTGCTGTTTCATTTGCTATAATTTCTTTGTGATTTTTTGTATTCGGCTGTTCCCTATCTGCGCCAACAGATAATACGGGAGCAGTCGTTTTTATTTTTTCTGTCATTCATCTTCTCCTTTCAGACCGTCTAATGTGATTCCGATTACCTGTAACGTATAGAGCAGTTCGTCATTGTCCGGGCTTAATGCTTCCAGCCGCTTCAATTCCTCGTAGATAGCCGCCATTTGATTTTTCAGAGCCTTATACACCCTCGGATTACCCTGTACCACCACGTCCCGGCACAGCAGCCGCCTTGTGATGTAGTCCTGCTTCGTCAATCCCGACAGTGCCACCAAATCGTTAAGCAGATTCGCTTCCTCGTTCGATACCCGGAACGCTACTGTATGATTGCGCCACCGCCCTTTGTAATCAAGTGTTCTTTCCATTTGTATCCTCCTTTGTCATTCGCTCCATTTCCAATTTTTCTGCCATTTCCGTCTGCACCGTAGGGAATAAATGAGCATAGCGGTAAGTGATTTTCTCCGCTTCATGCCCCATGCGCTCCCCAATCGCCAACACCGAAAATCCCATGTCGATTAACAGAGAAACCGCACTATGACGAATATCATGCACACGAATCTTTTTCACTCCTGCCTGCTTCGCCCCTCGCTCCATCTCATGGTTGAGATAGGATTTCGTGACCGTAAACAACCGCTCGTCTGGCTGAATGTCGTAAAGCATTTTGATATATTCCCGTATTTCCTCACAGAGAAATGGCGGCATTTTGATTGTACGGTTACTCTTTTTTGTTTTCGGACTTGTGATAATATCCCGCCCTTTAGATCGGTGAAACGTCTTGCTGATTGTGACTGTCTGCTTCTGAAAATCAAAATCAGCCGGAGTGAGTGCCAGCAGTTCGCCGGAGCGGATTCCGCACCAGTAAAGCATTTCAAAGGCATAATAGGAACGGGGCTTATCCATCATGGCTTCGGAGAATTTCAGATATTCCTCTTTCGTCCAGAAGTCCATTTCTTTCGGAACCTCATTTCCCATTGTGCCGGCCCGCCTTGCCGGATTGTAGGGCAGGTTATAGAAGTTCACAGCATGGTTGAAAATTGCTGTAAGCTGGGCGTGTATGGTTTTCAGATAATCCGCCGAATAAGGCTTCCCTTTCTCGTCCCGGTACGCCATGAGTTCATTCTGCCATGCGATAATGTCTTTTGCTTCAATCTCCGCTATCTTCCGATTTCCGAAATACGGTAAAATCTTTGTGCGGATTACATGGCTTTTGGATTCCCATGTGCTTTCCTTGACACGCTGTTTCTTGTCGGCTTCGTAAACCTCAAAGAAGCTGGCAAATGTCATATCCAGCTTTGCACCTTGTTTCAGCATGGCTTCATGTTCCCACGCCTGTGCTTCCCTCTTCGTAGCAAATCCTCGTTTCTGGGTCTGCTTCCGCTCCCCTTTCCAATTCGTGAAACGATAGATTACCCGCCACGTTCCTGTAGCATTGTCTTTGTATACAGCCATTCAAATCATCTCCTTTCCGCTTAATCGCTGTAACAGACCTTTTTATGAAAAAATGTAGCGTTCACACGACCAGCCACCGTCAGATAGCCCTGTTTCTGTAATTCTGCGTTTAGTTCCCGCACAATCTGGTAGGCTTTTGACTTTGACACCCGCAGTTCCGCTGCCACTTCCTCCACAGTCATAAATGATTTTTCTGCCATTCAGTTATCCTCTCCTTTCTTTATTTAACTGTTTTTGTTTAAGTTATATCCATGATACTAAATAAATTCCGTTAAGTCAAGTGGTTTGCAGAAAAATCTTAACTTTTTTTATTTAAGTTCCTCTTGCTATTCCTATTGCACAATGTTATACTAACTTCAACAGAAATGTTTAAGTCAAGAATGGTTGTATCACTATAACTACAACGGAGGTTTTATTATGGCAATCGGCAAACGAATCCGCTTTTTCCGTAATCGGAAAGGCATGACGCAAAAGCAGTTAGGCGAAATCCTCGGTTTTCTCGGAAAGACCTCTGATGTCCGTATGGCACAGTATGAATCAGAAGCCAGAACGCCGAAGCAAGACCTTGTAAAAGAAATGGCAAATATCTTTGATGTCAGCCCACGAGCAATCACAGTCCCGGAGATTGACAGCTATATCGGGCTTATGCACACACTTTTTGCGCTGGAAGATATGTATGGACTGAAAATCGGAGAGATTGACGGGGAAGTGTGTCTGCGGCTGGACAAGTCCGACTGTTCCACCTATTCCTCCATGTTCAAAATGTTCCACGCATGGCAGGAACAATCTGCCAAGCTGGAACGGGGCGAGATTAGCAGAGAAGAATACGACCAGTGGCGATACAAGTACCCAGAACTTGACACCTCTGGACATTGGGGGAGTGTTCCCTCGCAGGCGGTCAGTGATATGCTTGCCAAAGAATTTCAGGAAATCGAGAAAGAAGAAAAGAAAGCGTCTAAAAAGAAAAAGCAGAAATAAGCATAAAAAGACCTTGCCGATGTTCAGTTTCCATATCTGAAAATCAGCAAGGTTTTTCTCTTATTGAAGTATTCTGTTATTCAGTGAGTGATACCCAAAATGTTGCCAAATCGTTGCCAAGACTTAAACAAATTTGCTTGCAATCAGCATAAATAAAGGCTTTTTCAAGTTCATTTCATCACTCGAACTCTACAAAGACTAACGCTTTTTGTTTAGGAATTATTCTCTGTAATGTTTCTCGTTCTTTTGATTATTTGATATATCCATATTATCCTGCCTATACGAGCTAATGTTATCATTTTGTTATCGGCATTGATAACACCTACTCGATAACTGTGGATAATAACTATATGTAGCATGTCAAATTATAAGCTATTTTGCTTAGAGATTCAACACAAAACTGAAATTTTACTTTTCCTTATATTCATCTGGTATTGCTATTTGAAATGTTTCACACAACAGCATCACATCATGCACATCATTTTTATCGTGTTCATATCCCAAATGAAGCATTACCTGACTCAATGGTTCAATACAAGAAACAGTTATATCTCCAACTTTTCCAATACCGGAAAAAGTTTTTGATGGAAATATATCTCCCTCATAAACAATTCCGTCATCTGTAAATTCAAAACAATGTAAATCAATGATTCTTTGTTTATCATCTTTCCAGACAGTATGACCATCCGTTGTATAATCAGTATTTACTTCCTCAAATCCATGCTGCTTAATCACATAAATATAATCATGATAATGTTTCAGTTCAACAAACAAATCAATATCATTGTGTATTCTTGATTCTCTTTTAAGAAGTGCATCAACACCCCATCCGCCATCTAAATATACTTTAATTTCGTTTTGCAAAGCATATTTTATAATTTCACATGCATCTTCTGTACGTACCATAATCTATCCTCCAAATTCAAATCTTTGTATGCTTTCCAACTCACTAAAAGCCTGAAATTTGTCAGTCTTTCATCCTTTTTGTTATCAATCACCAATTAGCTGTAATCCATTAGGATTTAGCTGATATATTTTATCGCACACCTCTTCAATATACTTTCTATCGTGAGAAATGCTAATGACAGCCCCCGGAAATTCTCGGAGCATTTTTCTTATTACCGGACCGGACAATGGTGAAAAATTTCTTGTCGGTTCATCCAGAATAAGAACATTTGCACCACTTAAGCTCATCCTCAAGAGAAGCACTTTCGCCTTTTGTCCGCCTGATAACTCCCGAATCGGATGCTCCATTTCATCTGGTGTGTATTTAAGTGAACCAAGGTATGTTCTAATTCTTGTACGCTCTTCTTTATCTCCTGTTTTATCAAGGTAATCAACCGGTGTAACATCCAAATCCAGCAGGTCTTCATAAGTTTGAGGCATATATTCTGCTTTAATGTCATTCCGATTTAGGAGTTCTTCCGCTATCTTTTTTAGAAGAGTCGTTTTTCCTGCCCCGTTGGCTCCTATCATACAGATTTTTTCTGAACCTTTTATTTTTAAATGAATTCCTTCTGCTAAAATTCTTTTGCCATCCGGAGTCACAAGCTTTGAAAGTTCATATTCTATGACCGTTTTTCCTGCGGGAATGTGTGAGTTTTCATCCCCTAATTTGACAAAGATTGCTTCTTCCTGTTCCGGCATCTGAGTCATATTTTCATCTTCTTTTTCAAATCTTCGTTCCATTGCCTTAACCGTATGCATTTTGTCCTTTAAGTTTTTGGCAACAGACGGTGCTTGTCTGGTACAACTTCTTAATGCACCTTGTACACTCTGCATAACTCTTTGATATTTTTCATCGCGAATCTTTTTCTCCCTACGGTCACTCAGTGCCCGCTGTTTTTGGATTTCAAATTTATGAAGCCGTTCTTCCACATAGCGTCTATAGGGAAGCTTTGCCACGGTATATCTCGCCTTTGTTTTTCGTATAATCTGCTCGATATGTATCACCATGTTGGCAGTACGCTCTATCAGCGTTTCATCGTGTGAAATAAAAAGCACAATGTGCTTCCAGTCATTTATGATTTTTTCCAGTAATGTAAGCGTCGCAATGTCGATGTCATTGGAAGGTTCGTCCAACAACAGCACAGAAACATCGCGAATGAAAAGCCTCATAAGTTGTGTCTTGACTTTTTCGCCTCCTGAAAGACTACCCATTGTCTGGTTACTGTAGAAAAAATCATTTTTCATTCCAAATTTTCCCGCAATAACAGACAATTCTTTAGGCGTTTTCTCCCAGAATATTTCCTCTTCAGAAAAATATTCGTATATTGTTTTTTCCTTATCTTCATCGAGCATCTCCTGCGGAAGATAACCAAGACGTTCGTGTCCCATTATCCTTTCCCCATCTGCTTCTATATAGTTTTCTACAAGCGACGGATTGTATATCCACTTCATTAATGTCGATTTCCCATTTCCCTCTTCTCCAATAATAACTGCCTTATCTCCATCATTTAGCACAAGGTTGAAATCATTAAGAATTATTCTCAGGTCTTTTTTATGTGTTAAATTTAATTTTTTTATCTGCAACATTAAAGTTTCTCCTTTTCGAAGTCTGAGCCAATTATTATTTTGAACACACAAAAACGAGTCTTTTTTGCATACGCAAAAATAGACTCGCTAAATAGACCCTTATTTCTTTTCCAAAAGGAAAACAAAGGAAATGCCTCTTGCGATAATCCAACTTAAGCGTACACAAAACAAACCTATTCTCTACAGGCTCAATAACTATATGTGTCTTACTTAAATCAAATTATCTATTAATCATTTCCTCACCTTACACAAAATGTGCCTTTCTTTCTTCTAATGGCAATACTATCATACTGTATTTTTTGTGTCAATACATTTCACCTTATGGAAGTGCAAATTAAAATTTTCACTTCCTAATTATACATCCAACCATTACGAAATTCAATCTTTCACAACCTCTTTACAACCACAACCACAGCACTCCAGCAAACGCAGGAGCACCATACCGTAAAACGCTTATGTGTAAATCAACTCCGTTCCTACAACTTCCCTCACACAAGCCTGAATATTATTCATTCTTCCAATCCATTCGTAGGGATTATCTTTCTTTAATTGTTCCGTCACATCTTGTCTGTCGGCATATTCCTTTACCAGTCGAAGAAACATATCCTCTGCTTGCTTATCGACTTCTGCAAGATAACTATGCAGCTTTCCGCTTGTCAGCAGGTTCATATATAACACTTTATAGTGTTCCTTTAAATGCCTTGCATGTCGTTTCCCCCATAAACCAATCGGCTCTATTTCTTCTTCGGCTGGTACTGTGATGTTCGGCAATAAATAATCACCCACCTGTCTATAAGTTCCGCCCATTTCTTCAAAAATTGTCTTTGTCATTTTCCTTTTCCTCCTGTGATTTTTGTCTATCGTGATCGTGTATTATCACGCTTGCGACCTTTAACTGTTCTTGCCTGCTCCAACAAATCATCTATCTGTTTGCGACCAAAAACCTTACGGAGCAGGCTGTAATCTTTATTTTCTGCTTTTAGGATTTTGTTTTCTTCGGTCAATCTTTCATTGACTTTCTCCAAACGCTGATTGGTGCGGTATAACTGTGCATTCGCTGTATTCAGCCTATGATAGTTGTCCCACCCCTCAAAGCAGCGGGCAAGCACCGTTTTGACAAGTTGCTTCAATTTCCTTACAACCGGCTCTGCCATTTTGGTTTTATATGCCTTTGCAGTCATAAATTTCTCTGGTTCTGGCAACTGATATTTCGGTGCAGTATCAAGCTCTATTTCAAGATTTGACAGCTCGTCTTTTGCCTTATCATAGTTCAATACTCGTTCCGACAACACATCAAATTCAATCTGTTTCTGCTCGATTTTCGCACCTAATGCCGCCACTTCTTTTTCTCTTTCCTGCTTTTTATAATCCAAAACAGAAAGATGTTTTTCGTGTGTGCCTAAATGTTCCCACTCAATCCCATAACGTTCCATCACCGCCGCAAGCTGTTCTTTTTCGGACTGTATCCATTGCGACCACTCCGTATCGCCACGACTGCCGCCCTTAAAACCTTGCGTTGCAAGAGCCTGCTTTAGTGACACTCTTGTATCAAGTCCACGCTTGCTGCCTGTGGTAAAAGGTACAAAATCTATGTGCAGATGTGGTGTAGCTTCATCCATATGCAGATGAGCCGAGAACACCCGAAGCTGTGGATTTCGCTCCTGAAAACCCTGATAGTATTCATCTAAAATCTGCTTTGCCAGTTCTCCGTTTTCCGTATCGGCGTTCATATTTCCCTTACCGCCCACCTGTAAAATGATTTCGTGGAACGGTTTTTCCTGCTTGGAACTTCGGATTTTTTCATAATAATCTTTTATCTTTCGGTCTGACCTTATCTGCTTGGCATTGTATCTTTCCAATGCTTCATCAAACAATTCGTGATAAACTGTCTTTATATTTTCATTGCAGTAGTCGATATTGAGATGAGTACGAGTTCCGTCTACATTTTCTGCTCGGAACTTTCGGCTATTGTGATTGACCGAGCCTTTACCGACCATTGCACTTATCGTTCTCTGCATTTTTTCATCTCCCATCTGTAAATTTCAACATTCTCAGGTTTTGTTACTTTTGTCAAAAGTAACGCAAAAGCACTTTTGACGGGTACACCCATCAAAAATGCGACCTGTAAACAGGTTTTGCGTTCTCCGAAGGCTCTCCGAGGGGTGAGCGTGTGCCGGTGGCACACACGCCTGCGAACCGACCGAGCCAGCAGGCGAGACCAAAGAGCCGCCTTTGAAAAGGCACTCTCTGCACACTCCCCTAAACTTTATCCGGTGTCAAAGTGTGACGATGGTGACAATGTTTTTCACAGCGTGCTGCTCTCAAAAACATTGACACCTTTGACACCGTTTGTCACGCCGTCTGCTCGGTTTCTTTCCAAAGTGAAACCTTTCTTCCGTCGTGTGTGCGGCTGTTCTGATAACGGATACCGTAATCACGAAACAGCCTGCTTGCGTTGATACTGAGCCTTAAAGAAAGTACATTCGGCTTTATATCCACCGCAAGCCTTTCGCAAAGTTCCGAAGCAGTTCCTTCCCATCTGTCACTTTCCGAAAAGAGCGTATCCGCTATCTTCTCAAGCAGAGGTTCGGGCGGTTCTTTCCACATCTCCGTTTCCGATTTTGCAAAGTTCCACACCAATCGCTCGCTGTCCCTTACAAGATGGATTTTCATATCCTGCTGGTCTCTGCCAGCAACATCAAGTGTGGCATTGTTGGAAGTACGCTTGTCCTTACTGAGAACAAATGCACCGTCTGCCGCACCCATCAGACCATTCGTGCCTGAAATCATATCGAATATATCTTCCGATTTTTGTTTGCGTGTATGATGAACAATAAGCATTGAAACCTTGTAACTGTCTGCCAACGCTTTCAGCCTTGCCACAACATCATAATCACTTGCGTAGCTGTAATCTGCTCCGCCTGCTTCACGCACACGCTTTAAGGTGTCTATGATAATCAAGCCTGTGTCTGGGTGTTCCCTCATAAACCCTCTTATCTGTTCTTCCAGTCCGCCATTGACCGTTTTACATTCCGTTGCGAAATACAGATTGCCTGTCTCCTTTGCACCGAACATCTGAAACAATCGCTTCTGCAAACGTGGGTAATCATCTTCAAGGGCAAAATAAAGCACCGTTGCCTTACGCACCTTATACTCCCAAAGCGGTGTGCCTGTGCTGATATGATAGGCAAGCTGTGCCATCATAAAGCTCTTTCCCACTTTCGGGGAACCTACGAAAAGGTAAGTTCCCCTTTGGAGCAGACCGTCGATAAGTGGTGTCTGAACCTCAAACACCGTATCATACAGCGTTGTCATTGATACTGTTTTCAGATAGGAAGGGTCTAACTGTCTGAGTATTTCCCTTTGCATTTCTTCAAAAGATTGCTCGTACCCCTTGAAATCCGTATCCTGATTGACTATACTATTGTCAGTACATTTGGAAAGTGACTGTTCCGCATCTGTTGCCGCAGATACATTTGGAATAGTCATTTCTTTTTTATTCTCCATTCGCATCCTCTCCTTTCAAACCGCCGAGAATAATGGAAATCAGTTCTATTACACTCAGCAGTTCATCATCCACACCTTTTCCTGCTTCAATCCTTTTCAGTTCCGCAAGGACTGTGGCAAATTCCGTTTTCAACGCCTTATACACTCTCGGATTGCCCTGTACCACCACATCCTGATTTAAGCAACGGCGGTAACAATACTCCTGTTTTGGCAATCCTGATAGAGCTACAGCTCTGTTAATGAGTTCGTTTTCTTCGGGCGATACTCGAAACCCTACTGTGATATTCCTCCAACGATTTTTGTTATCTCTGTTCTTAGCTGACATTTTCAAAATCTCCTTTCCCTAAATCATCTAATTTTTCTGCCATCTCAATCTGCTTTGACGGAAAGAGGTGTGCGTACTGATAAGTAATATCAATACTTTCGTGACCAACTCGGTCAGCAATCGCCACCGCAGAAAAGCCCATATCAATCAAGAGTGAAATGTGGCTGTGACGGAGATCGTGAATGCGGATACGCTTCACGCCTGCCGCCTTTGCCCCTCTGTCCATCTCGTGATGAAGATAGCTTTTCGTCACCGTAAAGATACGGTCTTTCTTCTTCAATCCGTAAAGCATACCGAGATATTCTTTCATTTCCTCACACAGAAACTTCGGCATTTTAATCGTGCGGTTGCTCTTTTTCGTTTTCGGAGAAGTAATCACATCCTGCCCTTTCAAACGCTGATAGGATTTATTGATTGTGACTGTTTCCTTATCAAAGTTGAAATCTGCCGGAGTCAAAGCTAACAGCTCGCCCTCTCGGATACCGCACCAGTAAAGCATTTCAAACGCATAAAAGGAAACAGGCTTGTCCATCATCTCAAAAGAGAATTTCTTGTATTCTTCCTTTGTCCAGAACAGCATTTCCTTGTGTTCCTCACGTCCCATATTTCCCACCTTTGCCGCAGGATTGGAACGCAGTTCATAGTAGCGGACAGCGTGATTGAAAATGGCGGACAACTGATTGTGCAGCGTTTTCAGATACGTCTGTGAATAAGGCTTTTTCTTCTCATCACGATAGGCAAGCATTTCATTCTGCCAAGTAATAATCTCCTTTGTGGAAATCTCGCTGATTTTCAGTTTCCCGAAATACGGAAGTATCTTTGTGCGTATGATATGCTCTTTGGTAAGCCACGTGTTTTCCTTCAAACGGTTCTTCACATCATTGATATAAAGCTCCGTAAAGGCTTCAAAACTCATATCAAGGTCTGAAGAAGTCTGCAATTTGAACATTCTTTCCCATTCCTGTGCTTCTCGTTTGGTAGCAAAGCCACGCTTGCATTTCTGCTTGCGTTCCCCTTTCCAGTTCACATACCTTGCCATCACATACCAAGTACCGTTATCTTCATTCTTAAATACCGGCATTTACATTTCCCCCTTTCCTGCTCCGTAGAGCCTTTCGTAAAAATACTGGCGATTTACACGCCCTGCAATCGTAATAAAGCCCTTTGCTTTCAATTCCTCATTTAATTGTCTGATGAGTTTATATGCATAAGGTTTTGATACGTTTAGTTCCTGAGCCACATCTTCGGCTCGGATAAATCTGTTTTCCATATCCTTTTTCTTCCTTTCTTAAAATAATTTTTTGCTTGCCGCTTTCTCCGTGTTAAAGTTCCAACAGGCACTCCTGCTTGTCGGCAGGCGCTGTGCTGTCCCAATGCACCGCAGTACATCAGGCGCTCGCTCGTATAGGGGTTCCCGAAAAGTCGGAGACTTTTGGGGAAGAGGAGGAGCAGTGCAGCGAATGAGCTTTTGTGCTTGCACACAAGCGAACGATACGGAACTTGCTCCGACGAGGTCTTGGCGGTTTGGCTTTTCGGACGGTCATTCAGTTGTCGCATTAAGCATATTTGTTTAATTCGTAATTTATTTTACTAAACATATTTGCTATTGTCAAGTGGTTGCAAAGAAAATATTAAACATTTTTGTTTCGGTTTTTCTTGACTTCCACTAAACATTTCTGCTATACTTATTTCACTAAATATAAAAGGAGCGTATCATTATGGCTATCAGCGAAAGAATACATTTTTTCAGACTAATGCGTGGTATGACACAAAAGTATCTCGGTACAGCAATCGGTTTTCCAGAAAAGAGTGCTGATGTGCGTTTGGCACAGTACGAAACTGGTACACGCAAACCGAAAGCAGACCTTACAAATGCATTGGCACAGGTGCTTGATGTTTCTCCACAGGCTCTTGATGTTCCTGACATAGACAGCTATATCGGTCTTATGCACACTCTGTTTACCCTTGAAGATATTTACGGTCTTACTGTCAGTGAAGCAGACGGAGAGGTATGCTTAAAGGTCAACAAGGACAAAGGCAGAGAAGCATATGAACTCCTCAAAATGCTGTATGCTTGGAAAGAACAGGCAGACAAGCTATCTTCCGAAGAAATCAACAGAGAAGAATACGATAACTGGCGTTACCATTATCCAGAGTTCGACACCACACAGCGTTGGGCAAAAGTTCCATCACAGGAATTAAGTGACGCTCTCGTGGAAGCATTCAAAGACCACTTGAAAGATAAATAAGCACCTACAGGACCTGCCACTGGCAGCTCCCTACAGATGCTTTGGCAACGACAAAAAAGCCCTTAACTATGGTTATTAACCACAGCTAAGGGCTTAGTTTATAATATGGAATTTGTTCAGAGCCAAGCTCCGAACTTTAGTCTGCAAGCCACCTGTTAATTGTTCCGTTACCCATAAACCACTGGATAACAAGAATAATGGCACTTGCTATGACTGTTATCAATTTGTTATCAAAAGACTAATCGAAATCGCTGAAACCCGCATAAACACTGGCTTTTTTAAGCAACTCGATTTATTCAAACTCGCAAAGTTCTATTTGCTTTATGGTACTTTTCCGTTGTTTCAGTTTTTAAACCGTTCATTTATGAACTGTTTTGTATGTGTTCGCTATGTTTTCATCTGATTGTATTGTCATTTTATTGTCAGCAATATACCATTTTTTTAATCAATTGACATTCTTAAATATTATAATATTAACACAGCATCTCACACACTCTCTAAACTGGAATTTTTGCTCTTGACTTTTGTAGTCTAAGAGATTTTTCCACCGCCGTGTCTGAACACTTCGTCTATACTCTTTTACCAGCTTTAAATATGCAATTAATACTTTTTGCTTTAAAGTACAGTTCTATTTCTTTTCTTATGTCCTCAATCTCTGTTTGTGGAAAATTGAAATCATCTAACCAAATCATCATGTTATTATTTTCGTCGGGTGCGGCTTCAATGATGGCTTTGTAGATATGCGTTTCATCTTTTATTGCAAGAAGATAATTGTACATATGAATGTTTTTCATAGCTATCGTATATTTTTTGTTATTGTTTTCATCTATCTCATTTGAAGTTCTTTCTTCAAGCTTCATTTTTTTATAAGTATACCAAAGCTGCCATACTAAAATTGCAATTATAATTATATCGTATATAATCCAAGAACTTCCTAAACATAGTGGCAGTAAAATACATAAGATAATGACAAAAGGTATCATCCATAATGTTCTTCTAAATTTACCTTTATAATTCATCTTCCAATAGATAATTGATTTATCTTTTTTATTTGATGTAGTATTTATATCTTCTGCTTTTTCAATAACTACCGGACATATTTTATGTAATAAATTTGATATTTCTGTTTGACGAAGTTCATCTACAGTTTGTCTGTCACTAGGCGTTAGGTATTCTTCACCATTAGAATATATAAATCTAATTTGTTCATAATTCCAAACAGGGCTTTCGTGTAAATAATATATTTTTTCAACTCCGTGTCTTGGAAAAAGACGACCGTTCATAACTACCCAGTTTTCACTAATAAGGACAGGGAAATATTTTCGTAATATATTGTGCTCAAACAATACTTTTTCAAAACATTCACCTTGTAGAGATTTCTTTAATTCTTCCTTTGTTTTGATATAATTTAATACAGGTACGCAGTGATAAGATAATTTAATATATCGCCATATCTTGCGTGCTGTAAAAATAGTGATAAGCCAAAATAAAACTGTGAGGAATATAAATACACCACGAGGATCGTTAATAGTCATAAAGACCCCTCTTACAGCATAAAATAGGCAAACAAGCCAAATTACTCCTAGTAAAATTTTTTTCAATGGATAGAATTTAAGCCATTCTATCTTTGTTAAAAAATTTAATTGTGAAGTTTGTAAATTTTCTTTAGCTTTACTGCTTTCATCAGCGATTTTTTCTGTTAGCTGTTTTCTAATATATTGGGGTAAATTAGCAAATACAAATATCAGTGCAACAGCGATAATACCATACATCATTTCTCATCCATCCTTTATAAATTTATTTTAACTTCTTTTGATTTTGCTATTTTAACAATTATGTTTTCCTTTATCTGAAGATATCAATTATCTTTACCTCTGAAATTTCAAATTCTTGTATTACTAACATCAAACAAATTCAAATTGTTGTTTACATTATACTTCATCAACAAAAAAAATGGAAGATTTTATACCCCAGAGTTTCTACTTAAACCTGTTAAAAGATTTTCTCTCTTTACCTATATAAATCCTATGATTTACAATTCCAAAAAGCAATGTCTAGACTTTACTTTTTTAGCATAGATTTGATTTCTTCTGCTCCCTTTATTTGCCCTCTCTATCTATACGTCTCTTCTTGATTTTTCGCTTTGCATTTGCCTGCTCCAAATGTTTTGCCACTTCTATCGCTTCCTTGACCTTATTTTCTCCCAAAACAGCTACGACCCGATCCATATCGTATGCCACATTTAACAAAGCTGCATTCTCTTTCTTTATAACAGATACTTCCTCTCGCAATCGATCCACACGACTTTCAAGATCTATGTTTCGATCTGATAGCTTTTGATTTTTGTTTTTCAAATCCAAATATTTGCTATATAATGACTGTATCATATTCGCAACTTTTTTCAATAGAGGGAATATCCTCTTTCGATAAGATTTTGCTGACTCTAAAGTTCCGGCTTCTGGCAGCCATTCTTCCGGGTAATATCCATACTCACGTGCATGTGAGTCAACAAGTCCAGCTTTTGAATTTAGTGCAGAAAATCGTTTTTCTAACACTTCTGTCTTTTTAATTACCGCAGCTCTCTCTTTTTCTGCCTGTTCTTTTTCCTTTTGGATCTCATCCACACATTCACTGATATCATGCAAATCATGTTCCAATAAATTCTTATGTTCCTTTAATTCTTCTACTTCCTGTTCTCGAACCTTTTTCTTGTAATCCAATACAGAAAGATGTGGTTCATGAGTTCCTTTCTGATCCCATTCTATCTCATTTTCCCTCATGACCATGGCTAATTTTTCCTTTTCTGATTGTACCCATTGATTTAGCTCCGTCTCACTTCTGGAACCACCTTTAAATCCTAATGACGATAAGGCTTGTTTTAAAGATACTCTTGTATCAAGTCCTCGCTTACTTCCTGTAACATAGGGAATAAAATCAATATGTAGATGCGGTGTTGCTTCGTCTAAATGCAGATGAGCAGCAAATACTCGCAACGTAGGATTCCGTTCTTGAAATCCTTTCATGTATTCATCTAATATCTTTGCAGCAAGTTGTCCTTCCATCGTTCCTGATCCCATATTGTCTTTATCACCGATCTGAAGGATAACCTCATGAAATAATTTTTCTTGTTTCCCGGAACGTATCTTTTCGTAGTAATCATCTATCTTACGATCTTTTCGAGTCTGTTTATCATTGTAACGCTTCAAGGCGTCGTCAAATAATTCATGATATACGTCTTTGATATCTTCATTACAATATTCAACATTCCAATGAGTTCTGTTCGGATCCGTATTCTTTGCATGAAATTTTCTACTATTATGGTTCAGGGAGCCTTTTCCTGTCATAAAACTAATCGTCCTCTTCAATAAATCTCCTTTCATTCATTTTAAAACGCCAGATATGGCGATTATGTTTTGTTACTTTTGTCAAAAGTAACGCAAAAGCACTTTCGACAGCCTAACGTCCATCAAAAGTACCCTTGCGCCCTGCCGGGAGCTTTCAAATCAGCCAGTACTGTATCGGCTACACCCTACAGCAATTCTCCTTGTTTGGTATGATACAGGTGCGTGCCACGCTCCTGTTCTATATTCCCAAAACAAACATCACCATCGATAACTGGCTGACACTCCACGCTTATCTAAATATTCCTGTCGTGCTTTCTCCTGCTCTTCCTCAGAAGGAGCAGTCTTATACTTCGTATAGAGTTCATGTCTGACTAATGCATCCAATTTTTCTTCCAAGCCATTTCGAATATCTTCTTCATACTGATCATCTGAACCCAAATGATAAAAGATCAATTTTCGAAACAGTTCATAATCAATCTGTACTTTTTTCATCACTTCACTCCTTTTTAATCAAGGTGGCAAGATTCCCTATTCTTTAAGATATGGTAATCTTGCCATCTTCCTTTACTCTTCTTGTAACATCCAGAACCATTTATTTCCTATCTTCACAGAATCAATCTGTAATTCCTTCTTCGCATTCCAAAGTGTTTTCTTTTTAATTCCTCGTTCTTCTGCTTCTTCCGCTATTTTTGCCTGTTCCATTGATCCATTTGCTAAGATCTCTTTTAAAAATTCTTTCGCACTTCGGATCTTTTGCCCTCGTCCATCACCAGACAATAAATCCTCTGCACTGATGTCATATTTTCCAATCCAATGAAATCCTTTTTCTTTGTCTAATCGAAAGGCGATAGCATCTCCTTCCGGAGCAAGAGAACTCTTTACATGACAGATCACTCGGATTTCCGGTTCATCTTTCACTCTTCCAACAATCAATACGCTTCTTGCTGCCGCTTGAAAGTCAATAGACCCCAATCCACGATAGGATGATTTTCCATTACTATTCTTATTCATATGACCGATCAGAATAATGGCACATTGATATTTCTCTGCTAATACAGAAATTCTTTTCATCAATGGACGAATCTCATTTGCCCTATGCATATCAACACCAGCCCCTAGAAAGCCTTGAATTGGATCTAATACTACAAGTCTTGCTTTCGTCTGAATAATCGCTTCTTCCAGCCTTGCATCTACCATTGTTAATGGCTGATCCTGGTCATCAATCACTAAGACTCTAGAACAATCTGCCCCTGCCGCTAACAATCTTGGTTTGATTGTATCGCCCAATCCATCTTCAGCTGTTTGATAAATCACATTGATTGGCTTTACACCTGTTTCTTCTTCAGTTATCTCATTTAGTATTGGTTCTCCCTTTGTTAATTTTGCAATGATCTGCAACACCACGGTGGTCTTACCCTCTCCAGGATCTCCCTGAATAATGGTGACCTTCCCGTATGGTATGAAGGGATAAAAGAGCCATTCGATTTCTTCCACTTCAACCTGATCCATGTGGATCAATTTCAGGCATGGTTCTGCCTTTTTTACTTCTCTATAATTATCTTCCATTTCCACCTCCTGCCCAACCGGACAAGTCCCTGGCAAACAGAATTTAACAATTGTTGCAACAACAATTTTGTGATATACTCAAGTTGTTAGGATGGTATATCAGTTATTCTGATGATCAGGGAACTTGCTCAGATTATTTCTGGGCTTTTTTTTTTTTCCTTTTTTCATAGTTTCTTTCTTCTGCAAATGCATTTAATATCTCCAACATTGTTCGAATAGGTGTAAACAACTCTTCATCGGCATCCTCTAATGTAGTTAACCTTTTCAGTTCCTCTTCAATCCCTCGAAGCTGTTTTCTAAACTGTACTAACATCAACGGATTTCCTACTGCTGTGACCTTTTGATGTAAAACGCTTTCAATGATATATTCTTGTCTCGTCTGATATCCACAAAGCTTTACTCTTAAATCTAACTCTGCATTTTCTTCCGGAGACATTCGAAACGCTATGGTTACATTACGCCACCGATTCTTGTTATCCCTATTTTTTTCACTCATCCAAATATTCCTCTCTTTCCTGATTTAGATTTTCCGCCATCTCTGTTTGAATTGTCGGGAACAAATGTGCATATCGATATGTGATTTCCACACTTTCATGCCCTACCCTTTCTCCAATTGCCACCGCAGAATATCCCATATTGACCAACAATGACACGTGAGAATGTCGTAAATCATGGATTCGTATTCTCTTCACTCCTGACAACTTCACACCTCGATCCATTTCATGATGAAGATAGCTTTTTGAAATTTGGAATATCCTGTCATTTTCATTTAAACCATACAGCATTCCTATATACGATTCTAATTCTTCGCTTAAAAATTCCGGCATGGTGATTATGCGATTACTCTTCACAGTCTTAGGATCCGTAATAATATCCTTCCCCTCTAATCTTTGATAAGATTTATTGATCCGGATAGTACACGCCTGAAAATCGAAATCTGCCGGTGTCAATGCTAATAACTCTCCCATACGCACTCCACACCAATATAAGATTTCAAATGCATAAAAGGAGATTGGCTTATCCGCCACCGCTTCAATGAACTTCATATACTCTTCTTTTGTCCAGAAAAGCATCTCTTTTGTTCTTTCTTTTCCCATAGATCCTGCCTTGCGTGCAGCATTGCTTTTCAAATCATAGAAATTAACTGCATGATTCAAAATTGCACTCAACTGATTATGGATGGTCTTTAGATAGACCTGTGAATAGCCTTCTCCTTGTTTATTCCGATAGTTCATCATGTTGTTCTGCCACTGTCGAATATCGGAAGGTTTTATTTCCTGCAACTTCTTTTTCGAAAAATATGGGAGAATCTTTTTTTCTACAATATGCTTTTTCGTCAGCCAGGTATTATATTTGATTCTGGATTTGATATCATTCAGATAAAGATCTACGAAATCTTCAAAATACATATCCAGACTCAAATTCTCCTTTAATTTAAACGCTCTTTCCCATTCCTGGGCATCACATTTGCGTTTAAATCCCCTTTTCGTCTTCTGCTTTCTTACGCCGGTCCAGTCCTTATAATAGGTTCTTACCTCGTAAGTATTTGACTTTTGGTTTTTGATTACTGTCAAAACATCACCTCCTGCTATTTCATTTCGTTCATACCGTAAACTCGTTCTTCAAAATATTTACGGCTGATTTTTCCTTTGACAACAACGAAACCTTTTTGCTCCAATTCAGCATTCAACTGACGGATCAAACGATACGCATAGGAATCAGATACTTCTAATTCTTTTGCTACTTCTTTTGCTGATATAAATAATTTACTAGCCATCTATATCCCTCCTTTCTTTTTTCAGTTCATTATTGAACGGTGTATATGCATCATAACATTTCATTTCCGTACTGTCAATAGAATAATTTCAAAAATGAACGGTTTATTTTTATATTTCATTTTTGAACTGTTTATGCTATACTTTTAAGTAACAATCAGCAAAGGAGTGTTTTCTTATGACAGTAGGTGAGAAAATAAGAAAATTCCGGATCGATCAAGGATATACACAGAAAGAATTGGCAATCATGTCCGGATTGAGCGAATCGGCAATTAGAAATTATGAACTTGGGAATCGTTTCCCATCATCAGAACAATTAGAAAAAATAGCAAACTCATTAAAGATCAGTCCATACGCCATGTCTGATCCAAACTTTGATACTTATGTTAGTGTCATGCACGCATTATTTGCTTTAGAGGATCAATATGGACTGCACGCCTACCGGGATGAATCTGGCGTACCGCAGCTCATGTTTAAAGACAAAGGACATGATTCTTTAAATATGCTGGATCATATTGGAGCATGGGCTGATATGTACCAGAAATTCAGAAATGAAGAGATTACAGAAAAAGAATATTTAGACTGGAAAAGTCAATTCCCAGCTAAATAAAAAGAAATTATTTACAATAATATTAAAAAAGTATTGTCATTTGATTGTCAACGGACATAGAAAGAGCCAAGAAAGCCCGTAAAATAGGCATTTCTTGGCTCTAATATATTATTCGAACTCTATCGTTGCCACCGGCTTCGGTGTAATCTCATAGCATACTCTGCTGACGCTTGGAACCTCTGCTGTAATTCTGGCGCAGATTCTTTCCAGAATATCATAATCGATTCTTTCAATGGATGCAGTCATGGCATCAATGGTATTGACAGCTCTGATCACAACCATGTAACCCATGCTTCTTGCGTTGTCTCTTACACCAACGGCCTTGAAATCCGGCACTACAGTAAAATACTGCCATACTTTCTTATCCAGTCCTGTTTTGGCAAATTCTTCGCGAAGAATCGCATCAGATTCACGCAGTGCTTCCAGACGGTCACGGGTAATTGCACCGAGGCATCTTACGCCAAGTCCCGGTCCCGGGAACGGCTGACGGTAAACCATCTCTGCCGGCAGTCCAAGTTCTAATCCACATGCGCGAACCTCATCTTTAAACAGCTGTGCAAGCGGCTCTACCAGTTCAAACTGAAGATCTTCCGGAAGTCCTCCTACATTGTGATGAGATTTTACGCATTTAGCTGTCTTTGTTCCGCTCTCGATGATATCCGGATAAATAGTTCCCTGTCCAAGGAATTCGATTCCTTCCAGCTTTCTTGCTTCTTCTTCAAATACGCGGATAAATTCTCCACCGATGATTTTTCTTTTTTCCTCAGGATCTGCAACATTTTCCAGTTTTCCAAGGAAACGTTCTGATGCATCTACATAGACAAGATTTGCGTGAAGCTGATCACGAAATACCTGAACAACACTTTCTGACTCGTTTTTACGCATCAGTCCATGGTTTACATGAACGCATACAAGCTGCTGACCGATAGCTTTAATCAGAAGGGCTGCAACAACTGAAGAATCTACGCCTCCTGACAAAGCCAGAAGAACTTTTTTATCGCCCACCTGTCTGCGGATCAGCTCTACCTGATCTTCGATAAAGTTCTTCATGTTCCAGTTCGGCTCTGCCTTACAGGTTTCAAAAACAAATTTTTTCAGCGTATCCTGATCCGGAAGCTTATCAAACTTCACATCGCACTGGGACTCCGGATAATCTACAGAAATCATAGGATATCCCAGATCATAAAGCTCCGGACGGATCACTACCGGCTTTCCATCTACAATTCTGTTCTCGCCACCATTGAGAATAATTCCTTTTACATTATCAAGAGCTTTCAGCTCGTCCGGGGTAATATCATGGGGATGAATCTCGCTGTATACACCAAGGCTGCGGATATCACGGGCAATTACCGTATTTTCGGTACTTCCCAGGTCAAGAATTACAATCATGTCCTGTTTCATAATAAACTTCTCCTTTGTTTTTATGATAATAACTGCTGCTTCTATTATAACGTCTTTCCTCAGAAAAATCATTATAAATCCAAAATAAAACACGCAATGTATGAAAAGGATTTTATTTTCTATGTTTTGCACAAAATCACAACGAGAATTCAGTATCAGGAACTTCTTCTATAGGATGTCTGGCAACGATTTCCAGACCCTGTATCAACATTTGATACTAGTATGGAATAAATTAAATTTCTGCTATATATTTCAAGGATAATGTGTGGTCAAATAGTGTTATCTAAGAAAGGATGAACACTATGAGAAAAACATATCTTCCTCTGTCAAATGAAGCCAGAGATTTGTGAAAAATTATTATACAAAAAGAGAACCATTCAGGCGCAAGTTGTGGATCATGCCAGAATCCTTTTATATAAAGCCGATGGAATGACATTCCAGCAAATTGCTGATAAACTTGCAATCAGTACCGCAACGGTACGCCTTTGTGTTTCAAAGTTTCAGAAAGGCGGTTTAGATGCTGCGCTGTTTGATGTTCAGCGTCCTGGACATCCGTTGGAAATTACCGATGATGCGAAAGCATGGATGATCCATATTGCTTGTCAGAGGCCGACAGCACTCGGTTATGCACAGGAACTGTGGATGTTGACCTCTCTCCACAAATACATTCAGAAACATGCAGAAGAAGCGGGATATCCCAGGCTTTTAACAGTTACCAAACCGTATATCCAGAAATTTCTTAAGGAACAGGATATGAAACCCTTTAAAATCGAATATTACTACGAAAAACGGGATCCTGATTTTGAATCAAAAATGCATGAGATTCTGTTAGTTTATAAGCAGATTAAAATGCAGTTTAATAAAAATGGTGTTCTCATTATTCCAGACGATTATAAACTGACGATTGCGGTATCGTATAATGAGAATTCGGACATTCAGACAATCTCCAATACGGCACCGGATTTACGCCCAACCTCAGAACATGGGGAAGTATATCGTGATGCAGAATACAAACGTCTGGGAACGCTCTCTTTACTGGCTGGCATTGATTTACTCACTGGAGAAGCAAATCCGTTAGTAAATGAGACCCCTAATCATTCTGATTTTATTGAGTTTTTAAAAATACTGGACAAAAAATATCCATCACAGGATACCATTCGGATCATCCTAGATAATCATTCTACACATACTTCCAAAGAAACACGGCGCTTTCTGGATACTATGCCAAAGGGATGTTTTAAATTCGTGTTTACACCAAAGCATGGCTCATGGTTAAACGTGATTAAAAGCTTCTTCAGCAAAATGACCAGACAGATGCTTCGAGGAATTCGTGTCAATACCAAACAGGAGTTGGAACTGAAAGCGTATGATTCTGGCTAAACCGTCAATTCCTCTGCGCAAACCTGTAAATCCACATTCCAGATACACTTTTTTAATCCAATGCCATCATTGAGCATTGCGGAGCACTCCCAAAAGTGTTTGCAAAAATGAATCAGATGCCTGCTCGGCGCTTTCCAGAGTGAGGTTGTTTCCGCTTCTGATCAAGGTAGCGATTTTATACTCCGATGCCATATTACCGGATGGATTGCAGAAGAGGGAACTTCTACAAATGTTTGCATATGATTCACAGTTTCCAGGTAAACCTCATAGACTTTCCGGAGTCTCCAGTAATAACTCGCCTTTGTAATGTCGTGGAGCTGACACCATTTATCGATTTTCATTCCTTGCGGACGGTTTTGACAGTCTCTGATCAAATCAGCCCATTCACTCAAACAAGTTTGCTGTGCAACTAAACTTGTGTGGGATTTCATGACTCATCGGATGATTTTGAAAGGGTACTCGCTATTTTGCCAGAGATTTCGCTTTTAACCCCCCATTTTGCCGGATGTATTCTTGGTAAAATGGGGAATTCTGTTTCTAAAAAAAGCTGATGCGGTAAGGTATCTGCTGTCAAGAATAAATCCGGAAGAAATCCTCAGGATGTATGAGGAAACAGTTGATACAATGAAACGCAACAGGGTATTCCGGGAAGGGACAATAGAAGGATATGTTATAGCAGTGATAGACGGTATGAAATTATTCAGCAGTACAAAGAAAAATGTCCTGAGTGCCTGATCCGGAAAAACCAGTCAGGACAGACAGAATGATTTCACCGGGACATGGTATGCATGACGATAGGAAAGGCTCCGCATGTGATACTGGGGGCAGGAAATGTTAAAGTCAAAGGATGGATCCGGGAAAGATAAGGGGGAAAGCGTCTGATCGAACGGCTAAGGAAAAGGCATGGACATTTCGCGGATGTAGTAGTGGCAGATGCCTTATATTTGAATGCGCCCTTTATCAACACACTTAAGGAAAATGGACTGGAAGGGGTGATCCGTTTAAAGGATGAGAGACGGCGGCTGTTCCAGGATGCGGAAGGGCTGTTTTACCGTTGGGAGGGGAGAAAGAAATTATTCCAATAAGGGAAAAAAGGCAGAGGTATGGGATCTGTCTGGTTTTGAGATACCCAGCTGCCCGTACAGTCTGTGAGAAGCACGTTACCATGAAACATAGGAGGAAACGAGAGGGAATAAGGAGATGTGAATGTAGCTGGTAACGGCACTGGAGGAGGCGAGATATGAAACGCTATGGGAAATGATGAACCACATATGGAACATAGAGGAGAATGGTTTCCACCAGTTAAAAACATATTACCATGCGAAGCATTGTTACTGTCATGGAGCGTCAGAAGCGATATGTAGCATGTTGATCCTAGATTTTAATATGAAGGAATTATATCTGTACCGGAGACTACAGGGATTTATAAAAAGTAGGATCAGCCGAAAAAGCGTAAGCCAGATTTTTTGTGATGACCTACAGACAGAGAAGGTAAAGTATATCCTGCATGGAGAAAGCGGATAGGGACTGGAGATGATAAGAAACCTTGAGAACAGGATAATTAAAAAAATCCATAATAGATGCGATAGAGGCAGTTTGTGCGTATTCTTTCGCATGGAAAGAGAAAAGGCGGAAAGCTGTAGAAAAAGAGGGATTTTATAAATATACAGAGTTAAAAGCCAAGTCCCTGCTATTTTACGTTTACTCTTGAACAGACTAAAGCTGTACCATAAAAGGACTGTCCTACCGGACAGCCCCTTCGCTTATCTGTTTCGTTTTATTACACGAGACGTCTTACAGAAAGAATAGTTCTGTAGGTAGCGTCATTACTGATCTTAATGCCATCTTTTGCATTGGATGCATGTACGATTTTTCCATCGCCCATGTAAATAGCAACATGACCGCCATAGCAAATCAGGTCGCCTGGCTGCGCATCTGCATAGGAAACCTCTGTACCTGCATTCTGCTGCTCATAGGAAGTTCTCGGAAGGCTTACACCAAAGTTTGCATATACACTCTGTACAAATCCGGAGCAGTCTGCACCGTCAGTAAGGCTTGTACCTCCCCATACATATGGGTTTCCTACAAACTGTGTAGCAAAATCAACTACTGAAGAGCCGGAGCCTGAACCAGAACTCTGATATTCCTCCGGATCTACTGTATTATCACTGTCAATCACATTTCCGTACTCATCGTATTCAACGTCTCCGTCACTTTCTTCTTCGTCTGTAACGGAATCAGGATCAATTTCATTTCCCTCTTCATCATAAAGAGTTTCGCCATTTTCCAGAGCATCTTCAGCGTCTACTTCATTGCCCTCTTCGTCATAAACAGTCTCATCCTCTGCTTCAGCTTCCTGACGTGCCGCTTCCTCTGCTGCTGCAAGCTCTGCCTGACGTCTTGCCTCTTCCTCGGCTGCGATTCTCTCAGCCTCAAGCCTTTCAATCTCTGCCTGCTGCTGTTCGATCAGAGCTGCATACTCATTTGCCATCTGCTGAGCATATGCAATCTCATTATCACAGTCTGCAGAAACTGCTCTTCTCTCATCAATTGCAGCCTGAAGGTTTACAGATTCAGCTTCATACTCCTGCTTCATCCCCTCCAGCTCTGCTTTTTCCTGCTGATATTTATTTCCAAGCTGTGTTACCTGATCGATTGTATTTGCATACTTTTCAAGGCTCTGTCTGTCATAGTCATACATCTTCTGTGTATACTCAGCCTTGGTAAGAAGTTCGGAAAGGTTCTCTGCATTTACCATCATCTGGAACCATGCGTCATTTCCGCCTTTCTCATAAAGATACTGGATACGCTGTTTCATAGCTTCATACTGTTTATCTTTTGCATTCTGAGCTTTCTGAAGATCTGACTGTGTCTGCTCGATATCGGCCTGCTTATTGCTGATATCCCCTTCCAGAGTCTGAATGGAGACCATGACATTTACAAGATTCGCGTCCAGTGCAGCGATTTCGTTCTGAAGCTGTTCCTTGGCTGCATAAAGCTGATCGATCTGAGAATATGTAGCATCAAGCTGTGCGCTTGTCCAAGCCTGCTCCTCTCTCAGTTCTTCCTCTCTGGAAGCGCTTACAGTAGCAACCTGTGTACCCATCATCATAACTGCTAACATCAGACATACAATTCGTTTTTTCATGTTTCTCACCTCTTATATAAACACGTTTTGTAACATTTGCGAAATATTTTTCTTAAGCTCTTTTACATATTAACATATGATTTCATTGATTGCAAGAGGAAATCAAGAATTAGTTTAATATTTTGTAACATTTATTAATGATTACGAAATACACTATTGAATTTCTCTAGAAAAAAGTATCTTCGACATTTCAACCTCCCTGGCTCTCATTCATAATGGGGTAAAAGCCTATTTTTGTTACTTTTTTCATAATAATCCTATGAACATCTTACCCCAAATTTTTACTGACTATTTTGAGAAAATGAAATATACTTTGAATCCCAAATCATCCGAACTATAAAAAATCAAAAAGATAATCAACTGCGGGGGCCTTCCTTTGGCGATTCTAGGTGCAGCTGATGTGGCATAAAAAAGTTAACAGCTACTACAATATATTTATGGTTAATATTCCTTACAGCCAGTAAGGAATTACCCACCTTGTTACTTAAGCTGTTAAAATGATAAGAGCAATCGGTATAGCAGATACCCCCTTGGACTTTGCGTCCGTAAATAAGTCTGCTAACCAACTCTTCATTCGCAGCGTTCGTTTTATGCAGATTGAACCGCCTTCCGGGTACGTTCGTGGCGCACCACAGCAGATAAAATGGGCAATGATTAAAACTGGTACTGAACAATTGTAATCTCAATCAAGGAGTAATATTTTTATGAATATGAACGCAGTAGGGTATTGATGTCTCCAAACGCAAAAGCACTGTAGCGCTCCTCCTTCCTGGTGGAACGGTTGTTTCAAAACTCTTTGATGTTCCCCGCTTGTCCGCTGATTTCCAATCTCTTAAGAAACTTATCAGAGAACTGGATGGTGAAACTCGCATTGTCATGGAGTGTAGCGGCCGCTACTATGAACCGGTAGCACGAGAACTGTCCCGGGACAGCTTTTTTGTAAGCACTGTGAACCCTCAGATCATCCATTACTTTCAGGGACAGGACAATCCTCTCCGTAAAGTCAAGACCGATAAAGCAGATTCTATAAAGCTTGCACACTACAAGCTTGACAGTTGGACGAATCTGAAACAATATAATCTTATGGATTAATTACGTTCCCAACTCAAAACCATGAACCGCCAGTTTGATTTCTGCATAGTGGTGCAGCCGCAGGAAGTACAACTTCAGCAAGTCAAACGCCGAAGAAATCTATGGAAAATCAAAGGAACTTATTTCTTTACTTCCAAAGAACAACTTTACCAAACGCATCATCAAACAACAATCTACCAATTAAACACGGCGTGACAGACCGTTGAACAGCATCGCCCCCTTATGAATAACCCCCCTCCAAGCTGCCGGAATATCCAGTTGCCATGGCGATGAAGGACGTAGGACCGTCTCTGGGTCCTCAGCTTATGGACAAGATCGGAGATGTCATACGTTTTATCCACAAAGACGCTATCACGGCATTTGCCGGCGCGGATCCCGGTGTCAACGATTCTGGCGATTATTCCCAGAAAAGCGTACATACTTCCAAACACAGTTCGACCGTGCTGAGAAAAACTCTCTTCCAGATCATGAATATACTGATTAAAATCAAACCGAACGATGCCGTATATCTGTTCATGGATAAAAAACGCTCCGAAGGCAAGCCGTATTATGTCTATATGACTGCCGGAGTTAATAAATTTTTACGAATCTACTATGGTCGGATGAAAAAATATCTTTCATCACTTCCAGAATCTGAATAATTCCACAACACTTTTTCAGACCAGCACAGATGTAGTGGTCTGATTATGATACCTATTTTTTAACCTGTATAAAATTTTCAATGTTCATCAATTTAGCCTTGACTTTTTATTTGCAGGCTTGTTCTCTTGATTTTATTATGAAATCCTTGCGAACAAACTGTCAACTTTTTTATACCACATCACTATAAGTGTTTTGCACTCTCCATCTGCATGGCGATTGCGGAGGGTCCTCCTCCATCTCACAAAGAGCATTGCCATTTACTTTATAAAAAGTAGGGGCATTCAGGTCACACTGTGTGACAAATCATTGATTTTCTTTGCCATAAAATCACCTTTTCTTTCTTAATAGTGGATGGACACCTCTATTACAATGGGGAAAGGTGATTTTTATGTATAACGATGCCCCACATAAATCAGGTGGATTATAGTTCAAAACACCTGCACAATGCGCAGATGTTTTGAACAGGCTAAAGCCGTACAAAAAACAGCCCGCATATATTCTACTATATACACGGGCTGTTCATATTATTTTTTATTTCTTATAAAGATAACTGCTGTATTCGGGATCCTCCAGATTCGATGCATCTATCCACGCCGGTTCCAGAAAAACAGTTCCCTCTGCTTCTCTGTTCTCCGGGTCTGTTACTTTAGCTGCCGCCAATATGGTCTGGTATCCCATCTCATATGGATCCTGGGAAACAATTCCGTATTCCCGTCCATCCTTCACTGCCTGCTGCTGCTTTGTGGTTGCATCCACACCGATCATCACCGGCAGATCTTCCTCTGTCTGATCCAGAGCAAGATATAATTCTGACACGTCCGCATTTGTACAGTATACTCCTGCCGTATCCGGATTCTGCGCCAGAGCCTCCTGCATGGCTGCGCTCATATCTTCTACCTGATCTGCATAGACTTCCTGTACAACTTCCATATCTGTATATTCTGCAATGGCAGTTTTAAATCCACTGACACGCTTCTGGCTGCTTTCTGTCTTTTCCTGAGCAGAAAAAATCAGAATACTGCCTTTTTCACCCAAAGCTTCTGCAATTTTTTCTCCGGCAATTTCACCCACACGTTCATTATCTGTTCCATAAAACCCTGTTACAAGTTCATTTTCGCTGACGTTGGAGTCAAAAATGATTACCGGAATATCATTTTCTGTGGCCGTTTCCAGCTGAGCCTGACAGGAGTTCATATCACTTGCAGAAAAGCAGAGAACGGAAGGATTTTCTGCAATAACTGCATCAAGGGTATTTACCTGCTCTTCCACATTCAGTTCATCACCCGGTCCTTCAAAAGTCATTTTAATCTGGTCGTCTGACTTAAATCCATAAGCGGTATTAAGATCTTTTACTGCATCTTCCATCCCTTTATGTACCATATCCCAGAATTCACCACTGACACTTTTGCTTACTACTGCAATTCTGCTTCCGGCCAAAACCGGCGCTGATGTATCGATACGGGAACTGCTGTCTTCTTTCTCGCTTTTTTCTGCCTCATCTTCTGTCCGCACATCCGCAATTGCCTTTTCCTCAAAAACATCACATTTCGCAAAAATCCCTGCCGCCAGAACTGTACCTGTCACAAGGACTGCCGCAACAGTTGTTTTTTTCATTGATTTTCTTCCCTTCTGCTACATCTGTATGTGCTTCCAACCATTTTTACGTTTCGATACATCACCTTATCATATTTTACATTTTACGTCCATACTTTTCATAGTTTTTTCATGATTTTGGGTAAAGTTTTACACTTTTCCAAAAAGCGCCGATTTCTATACCGACTGAGGAATACAAAAACCGGAAAATGCCTGACCCTGAGGTGTCACATAAAAATCCATTTTTTTCCCTGTTTCCGGATGCAGAAAACTCAGACAGCAGGAGCACAACCCCAGAGGCAGCCCCGAGCTGTCTTTGGGATTATATTTCCTGTCTCCAATAAGAGGCAGTCCCGTGTGCGACATCTGAACTCTGATCTGATGGTGGCGTCCCGTTTCAAGCTGGATTCTTACCAGGCTGCGGTATCCGGATACTGTACGGTTATCAGAAATCTCTTCCAGCAGTTTATAAGACAAAACCGCTTTTTTAGCTCCCGGAGTCTTTTTTTCTGTCGCAAAAGACATATTTTTTCTTCCATCTCTGTATAAGTAATCTATAAGCTTCTTTTCTTTGTCCATAACTTTTCTGTCTGTCACAGCCAGATAAATTTTGCCTATACCGTCTGTTGTCATCTGTCTATTGATATTTGCTGCGGCAGCAGACGTTTTTGCAAAAACAATCACTCCTTCTACCGGCTGATCCAGTCTGTGCAGGACTCCAAGCCACGGAGCATTCTTCCCTCCTGACTTTGCTGCCAGGTAATTTTTCAACGCACTTTCCATATCCATGCTTCCCATTTTTGCATTCTGAACTGCAAGCCCTGCCGGTTTATGACATACCAGTATCTGACTGTCCTCATAAAGAATATTTTCCTGTATATTTCCTCGCCACATAAAAAAACTCTCCTTTTTACTTCTGTGGAGAGTATACTCTAAAAGACTGTTTCTGGCAAGAACGACGGCCATCACTTTTTACTTCAATTTCAAAAATGATGACCGTCTTAACATTCTTCGTTATTCAATTTTTATTATCCTCATTTAAAAAATTATCTTGTGTCTAATTGGTTTCTATAAAGATTTACCCTATTTAGTTTTTCCGTTCCGCATATATTTCTGTATATGCGATTCTTTCTCTGATTTCCTGCTCGTAAACATTATGATTATTTATCATTTTGTTTATTTAGAAAGTTGATAGATTTTGAAATTATAACTTACGGATTATAATTTCTGAAATTACAGTACCCTTTGTGAGAAGATACTCTTCTGATGCAAAGCTTCAATTCATACAACTCATTTTACAATTTCATTATATGGATTTCAAAATATCTTTCCTGTCTGTTTACAAACTTTCCAAAAACTCTTCTTTTCGGCAAAGTTCTGAGACTGGCAGTTATACTTCTTCAGCAAATATTTCTTTACATATTCCTGAAGTTCTTTGTATCAGGTTCGTGACAGTTATTCAATACGAAAAATCGTTTCTATATACCTGAAGTACGTTTTCCTTATACAAGTCACTTTAAATTTTCATCAGATATGATATCTAAATCAGTTATTCCGGTATCTGTCACTGGAATTTTGTTTTCTGAAAAATATCCTTGCGATTCGTATCTTCCGGATTCATTCATTCAGATTATTTACTGAATAAATTTCACCTCATGGATTTCCATCCCTCAGACTTTTTAACTTGAAACTAAATTCTCCTGATCAGATCACAAACTATAATATCAATTGATTGTTCCCTGTTGTGGATTTACTTTACGGTTCTTATGTACCAGGTCTTTCTTGCAGGAAACACGATTCCTGTCACTGTTTCGTATTGATAAACAAGTAATCTACTTTCCCAATGGAACCACCTTTACCCTTCTTTTGATTTCATCCTTTTGATTTCATCCTTTTCATGTAACATTTATATATGCTATGAATTGAATGATTTTCTCTTTTGTACTTTGATTGCTTTTTCTTTTGATGAGTATATAATAGCACTGCCCCTCTTATTTGTCAATACATTTTTCGATTTTATTTTCATTTTTTCTACATATTTTCATTTTAATTTGATTTAAAACAATTATATTTTTATATTTTTTATAAATTTCAGATAATTATAAAATCAAACTATAAATAAACAAATTTGAAAAGATGTTCCTGTTCACAGGCCATTATCCCGCGAAACATTTTATCATATACATGCCAAACTCCTGTATTGCCTCATTATTTTTGTGCGCTTTTTCATATTTGCTCATCTATAACATTAAAAATAATATATCGACCCTACAACTATAAATAACATATGATTCTTTTCCCCCTCCTCTGCACAGATCACAAGCAGCAGAAAACATAAGCTCCTGTTATTTGTCTTATCCTGTCCGCTTCCGGGATCGAGCAGAAGCCTGACAGATCTAAAACTATGAACTTTCAGATTCTCTGCAGACTGAAGCGCCAGAACACAGCTGCAGGATTTTACCATAATCCTGTATCCGACTAACGCAGACATGCCGCACGCCTCTAAAGTCCTCAATCCTGAAGGGACTTGCTCCGCTTCGAGCACCAGATGCAAACTGCTATGGGCAGTCATATTCCCCTACATCTGGTCACATCCTCTCCTCTAATTACATCCTCACAAAGCGTTTTTATTAACCACAAAAATTCGTACAGAACGTATTACTTTCCCGGGGCATAAAAATAGCCAGAGCCGGATATGAAACGCCCTAAAATATCACATTTCAGGGACGTCTCAATATTCATCCATGCCTGGCTATTAATAAATTCTTATTTTCTGTTGTAATTGATCAGACAGCCTTTCAATATGATTTCTCTTTCATCGTCTGTCAGTTCTCCGAGAGTTACCTGAAATTCTTTCAGGCCTTCCGGTCTTACCACATATCCTGAGATATTTTCCGCTTTTTCAGCCACAGCCTTACGGATACCAGGGAACAGAAGGTAATCTCCATTCTCAAACGGAAGCTCTCCGTCCTGAATCAGGAATGGGAGCATACCCCAGTTGATCAGGTTGGAACGATATCTTTTTGTTGCATATTCATTGGCAATATTTGCCCAGCCTCCAAGTACTTTCTGACAGGATGCCGCCTGCTCTCTGGCAGAACCATCGCCCGGTTTTACCGCAAAGATCGTGCTTCCAATACCCAGATTGCCATCGCCGATCTCCGGGAACTGTTTCTGAACAGTTCCCATTACCTGCTGCAGTTCCGGTACAGCCTCCAGAGGGCATTTGCCTTCCTGGATTGCTTTCTGAGCTTTCTGAATTTCTTTGGCGCGGCCTACATACTCGGGATCCTTTCTGGACAAAGTAAATTCTGCCAGTCCAAGAGGATTGGAGCGATAGGATGAGGTTTCTCCTGAAGGAATCAGCTCGTCTGTTGTTGTAACCGGATCATGGATTTCAGAAACTACTTTCAGTACAAGATTCTCTGCCAGCTCCGGCATTTCCGGCCAGTCCTTAATGTTTGGTCCGAACTGGATCTCCACATCTGGATCTGCTACGCCCTTGCTGTCAAAAATACGATTTTCGTAAATTGTTTTGTCAAAGAAATACTTCTGGCCTGTATAAGTTCCGGTAAAGTTTTCTGCTGAAGTCAGGAAGCCTTTGTTTGCTGCTGTGGCTGCAATAGATCTTGCATCCATAAGCGCCACTGAGGAAATCTGTCCGTTCTGTATCTTGGAGCCTTCGCGGTTCGGGAAGTTTCTTGTTGTGTGGCGAATGCTGAATGCATTATTTGCCGGTGTGTCTCCTGCTCCAAAGCACGGTCCGCAGAATGCGGTTTTTACAACTGCGCCTGTTGCCATAAGGTCTGCCAGCACACCATTTTTTGCAAGCTCCATATAAATTGGTGTACTTGCAGGATATACGCTAAGTGTAAAAGCATCTGCACCGATGCTGGTTCCTCTGAGAATATCCGCTGCTGCACAGATATTTTCAAATCCGCCTCCGGCACAGCCTGCAATAATTCCCTGATCCACATAAAGCTTACCGTCAATTACTTTATCCCTTAAAGTAAACGGTACTTTTCCATCCAGACTTACCTGAGCTTTTTTCTCAACATCACTTAAAATATCATCAAGATTTTCATTCAGTTCATCAATAGTATATGTATTGCTCGGATGGAACGGCATAGCGATCATTGGCCTGATCTCGCTGAGATCCACTTCTACGCAGCCGTCATAATAAGCCACCTGACCCGGCTGAAGCTTTTTATAATCTTCTTTTCTTCCATGAATTTCATAAAATTCTTCAATAGTATCATCGGTCTGCCAGATAGAAGAAAGACAGGTTGTCTCTGTAGTCATAACATCAATGCCGATTCGGAAATCCGCGCTGAGACCTGCCACTCCCGGTCCCACAAATTCCATGACTTTATTCTTCACATAACCATTTGCAAAAACTTTTCCGATGATAGCCAGCGCAACGTCCTGAGGACCAACTCCCGGCCGAGGTTCACCTTTCAGGTAAATAGCAACAACACCAGGCATATTGATGTCATAAGTCTGAGAAAGAAGCTGTTTTACCAGCTCACCTCCGCCTTCTCCCATTGCCATGGTTCCCAGAGCGCCATATCGGGTATGACTGTCAGAGCCAAGAATCATTTTTCCGCCTCCGGCCAGCATTTCACGGGCATACTGGTGAATCACGGCCTGATGAGGAGGTACATAAACACCGCCGTATTTTTTTGCACAGGTAAGTCCAAACATATGGTCATCTTCATTGATCGTTCCGCCTACTGCACACAGAGAGTTATGGCAGTTTGTCAGTACATAGGGAACCGGGAATTTTTCCAGACCGGACGCTCTGGCCGTCTGAATAATTCCTACAAAGGTAATATCATGAGATGTCAGTTTATCGAATTTAATCTGCAGTTTTTTCATGTTACCGGAAGTATTGTGAGCTTCCAGAATTCCATATGCCATCGTATTTTTCGCTGCCTCTTCCCTGGATACCGGCTGAGTCATGCTGTTTTCTTCTACGATATCATGGCCGTTTACAAGATAAACACCGCCTTCGTACAGTTTCATAATAGCTCCTCCATTCATAAAATATGGTCTGTATAATTATTTTATTATAGTGCATTTTCAGAAAATCTGCAATGAATTTTCTTTACTTATACACAGAGAATCTGTATACTGGTTACTGATATTGTTTAAGCAGAAGCTTGTGCTGTCAGTAAAAAGGCAGCGGAATGGAGGATTTTTTATGTTTCGTTTATGGGGAAAAATATGGAAAAGTAATCATTTGATAAAAGATACCGTAGTATGCGATGATTCAGATGACACCAGAACTCATAAAATCTTCAGAGGCCTGGAAGAGATCTGCTATGAATTTGACCTGGAAAATCCCATCTGGCTTGACAGTACCATTACGGACTTTAAGCGTCATTCCAAAACGAAATTTTACCAGGATAGTTTTATAGAACAGATAGAATTCGATTATCTGGAAATTCAGGTTATCGAAGAAGACTGATCATTTTAGTTTTTTGTTGGTAATGGACAGATAATCTCTGTCCTTTGCTTTTTTGCGGGGAACAAAAAGGGAAATCACACTGCGTTTTCCTCTTCCTCTTGCATAAACGAAACCGATCACTGAGAATACCACAGCTCCTATAAAATTCACAAAAAGGTCCTTCATAGTGTCATAAAGCCCTATATCCAGATATCCTCCAAGTCCCAGCGCCTGCTGTGTCCCATCTCCATGAACCAGAATTACGTCCGCGATTTCCCTGACAGCAATTGAGTGATTGGCTTTTGCCGGATCCAGCATAACACTGCTTACCATATTTACAATGGTATCCTTTTGCATATCAAAATTCAGGAACCGGTCCACTCCAAACTCAAAGAATTCCCACATTACGCCTACAGTCATGGAAAAGCAGAATGCTACCAGCGCCAGAAAAAAGGGCGACAGGTCAAAGGTCAGTTTTTCATTATCATTTAATAATAAGACCAGGGAAAAACCCACAGCCGCACACAAAAAGCCGTTCAGCGTATGAAGAATGGTGTCCCATCCGGGGATTACAATATAAAAAGCATTAATCTCCCCTAGGATCTCCGCAGCAAAAATAAAGCACAAAATAGAAATTTCCAGTCCTATCGGTATCTCTATCCTCAGCTTTACCTGAAGCCAGCTTGGAATATACAAAAGAAGCAGCGTCAGTACACTGAGGAAGAAGCTCTCATAATTGTGCAGAAAAATCTGACGCACCATACACACAATTACAAGAATCCTCAGTATAGAAAATACAATAAAGGTACTTCTGTGCTCCTTCAGTTCCATATTCACTGCCTGTCTCAGTGCCTTCATCCGGTTCTTTCTTTTTTCTCTTTTGTCTTTCATATCAAGTTTTCTCCTAATGACATTTTTCTACATCAGCCACCTTTTTACAAAGGGAATTTTCCTAAGTAAGGCTGCTGCGATCCAGCTTATTATAAAAATCAGAAATATAACAATGGGAATTGCAATGATCGTGTTGCTCATCATCATACTGTCAATGCCGTTTCTGTGAAGAAGATCACGCACCAGCGCATGGATCAGGTAAATTCCAAAGATACAGACTTCCGCTGATCATAATAAAACCAGCTACCGCGAACCGGTTAATGCCATGGAAAAAATTTGATACTTTCCAAGTAAAGGTGTCTATGGGAATATCCCTGAAATGCTGAGAACCTTCATGAAGGCCGATCACTGCGATACAGGCTGCTATGCGCAGCAGTTCAATCCACGTAATTCGTTTTTTATTCATATCAGTAAACCCTGTTTCTGTCCTCTCCGGCCAGAAATGCTTCTATATTTTTTACTACCTCATCTCTGCATCGGAATCTTGTTTCCACAGGCGCCCATGCTATATGAGGTGTGATCAGAAGTTTTTTGCTGTCCTGAATCTTAATAAGAGGGTTATCTTCTGCCATAGGTTCCTGTTTCAGTACGTCAAGCCCCGCTCCGGCAATCATATTTTGTGTAAGCGCAGTATAAAGATCCTCCTGATTTACAATAGGACCTCTTGCCACATTAATGAGAACCGATGTAGGTTTCATTTTTTTCAGCGCCTGAAGATCAATAAGATTTTCTGTCTGGCTGTTTAACGGCGCATGGATTGACAGAACATCCGACTCCTGTAATATTGTGTCAAAATCCACCTGTTTCCTGTCAGAGGTCAGCTGGTATTTTCTTCCGGATGCAGAATAACAGATCACTTTACAGCCAAAAGCTTCCGCAATGTCCGCAACCTTTTGCCCAATAGCTCCCATTCCGATGATTCCCCATGTTTTTCCGCTGAGTTCATAAAAACGCTGGGAAAAATACGAAAAATTGCGATTTTTTATATAAGCGCCTGATTTTACATAGTCGTCATAAAAGCTAAGTTTTTCCCACAGATAAAAAAACATGGCAAAAGTATGCTGGGCAACCGCATCTGTGGAATAACCGGCTACATTACAGGCATGAATGCCGCGTTTTTTCAGATATTCTCCATCCAGATTATTGATTCCTGTTGCTGTCAGACAAACCAGTTTCAGATTTTTTGCGTCTTTGAGAGTTTCCTCACACATGGGAAGCTTGTTCGCCACAATAATATCCGCATCCTTTACCCGTTCAGGCATCTCCTTCTCTGAAGTGGATGGATAAATTGTAACTTCCCCAAGATGAAGAAAAGGGGTGAAGACCATGTCCTCACCCAGATTTTCTCCCTCAAGAAAAATAATTTTCATAAAGTATCAGAGTCTTTTAAGGAGCTCTTCTCTTTCTTTTTCATAGCCCGGCTTGCCAAGAAGAGCGAACATATTCTTCTTATAGCTTTCAACTCCCGGCTGGTTAAACGGATTTACTCCAAGAAGATATCCGCTGACGCCACATGCAAACTCAAAGAAATAGAATAACTGTCCCAGATAGAACTCGTTCTGCTCCGGAATATCAACTCTCAGGTTCGGAACCTGTCCGTCTGTATGAGCAAGGATTGTTCCGTTCATTGCGCTTTTATTAACAAAGTCGACCGTTTTTCCTGCCAGATAGTTCAGTCCATCCAGATCCACTGCTTCTTCTCCGAGAACAAGCTCTGCGCTGGATTTTTCTACATTCATAACTGTCTCAAACAGGATACGGTTTCCATCCTGGATAAACTGACCCATAGAATGAAGGTCTGTTGTCAGATCTACTGCTGCCGGGAAAATACCTTTCTGATCTTTTCCTTCACTCTCTCCGTAAAGCTGTTTCCACCACTCATTGATATAGTGAAGGCTTGGTTCGTAATTTGCCAGAACCTCTACAGTTTTTCCCTTGCGAAGAAGAATGTTACGGATTGCAGCATATTTCAGCGCGTCATTATCCTCAAAGGCATTGTTAAGCGCGATCTCCCGTCCGGAAGCAGCTCCTTCCATCAGCTTATCAATGTCAGCTCCGCTTACTGCGATCGGAAGAAGTCCTACGGCTGTAAGTACAGAATATCGTCCTCCTACATCATCCGGAACAACAAACTCTTCATATCCTTCTTCATCTGCAACCTTCTTCAGGGCTCCGCGAGCCTTGTCTGTTGTTGCATAGATTCTCTTTGCAGCGCCCTCTTTTCCGTATTTCTTTTCAAGGATTTCCTTAAATACGCGGAAAGCAATGGCAGGCTCTGTGGTAGTACCGGATTTAGAAATCATGTTAATAGAGAAATCTCTGTCTCCCACTACGTCAATAAGCCCCTGGATATAGCTGCTGCTGATACTGTTTCCAACATAGTAGATCTCCGGTGTTTTGCGGATTTCTCTGGAAACATTATTATAAAAACCATGTCTCAGAAACTCAATTGCTGCTCTGGCTCCCAGATAGGAACCTCCAATACCGATTACAAGAAGAACCTCTGAATCTTCCTGAATCTTCTTAGCTGCTGCTTTAATACGGGCAAATTCTTCTTTATCATAATCAACCGGAAGGTCGATCCAGCCAAGGAAATCATTTCCTGCACCTGTCTTTTCTGTCAGGGTTTTTGCCGCTGCCTCTGCCAGTGGCTTCATTGCCTCGACTTCATGATCTGCGATAAAACAGCCTGCTTTTGAATAATCAAATGTTACTTTGCTCATGGCTCTCACTCCTTTTACTATTTTCAATCCGTATTTCTTATACAGAAACGGATCGGTATATCTGAATTTTCTTCAGCATCTCTTCCTGATGCTGTCCACGCTAAGTATAGCAAAAACTTGCCTTTTCTACAAGAAGGAGATCCTAACAAAGTATAAAAACCAACGCCTTGGAAACAGCAGCTGATTTCTGAACTGTATCAGTTCATAAACTCTCTGATGATCTCCCTCATAATTTCCTCTTCTTCCGGACTCAGCATTTTGCTGAAATGACTTCCCGTAGCCGCCGTCTGCCTGATGCTTGCAGTGATCTTTTCTACCATTTCCTCCTGGAACGCAGGATCCTGCTTCTCGCATACCACTGTTTCTGATGCTCTCCTGGATGCAGCAGCTTCTTCCTTCTTTGCCCGGGCCTGCAGAATATAGTCTGCTAGAGAATTCATAACAAGATCTTCTCTGTAAGTAAAATCAAGGGCCTGTCTTAAAAGAAGCAGTATCACAGGTACTGCTGTTCCGATATAAAGATACTGCATAGAAAGGCCGTCCTTAAGTTCTAGCCTGGTGGCTAAAAAAAGAGCCAGTCCCAGGCACCCCGCTGAAAGAAGCGACGGTCCCCACACAAGAAGATTCATCCTGTTGAGAAGCCTGTCCCTGGTCTTCCAGAGGTTCAGCCATTTTTCTTTCAGGTTCATCACTGCTTTTGTTTTTCGCATGGCTCTTCTGTAGGTAAGGTGTACGGCCAGCATTCCCACTGCTCCCAGTGCGCCCAGCGCAGTCATGGTATAGAGCAGAAGATGCAGATCCATAATTCGTTCCAGCATGATTCCCTCCTTGATTTTCATATTCCGGCCAGCCAGATTCTGAAGCATCTCTCCAGCCGGCTTATGCCTTTCATTTTACACCCTGAAAGTCAAAGAGGGAACAAAAATCGTTCGTCAAATTCTCCCTGGTTTCTACAGTTTTTCCAGTGTCTGAACCACATCCTCAAATTTCATAAAATGGGATGCCTTTACCAGAACCGTATCTCCGGGCTGTATGTAATCACCTAAATGTTGCAGAAGCTCCTCACGGGTTCTGATATGGCAGATATCAAAATCAGGATCTGTTTTCTTTGCCGCCTCTGCCATATGTGCAGAAAGCTCTCCTACGCAAATACATTTGTCAATTCCGCAGGATGCCGCATGAGCTCCTACTTCCTGATGAAGCTGAACCTCATTTTCTCCAAGCTCTCCCATATCTCCCAGAATGGCAACCCTCCTGCCGGCTCCGTCCTTCAGAACGTCCAGAGACGCCTTCATGGACATGGGATTTGCATTATAGCAGTCATCTACGATCAGAAGCTTGTCTGTTTCGATCATTCGGAAACGGCCGCTGATGGGCTCCAGACTTTCAATCCCTCTCCTGATCTCCTCTGCTGTCAGACCATAAATTTTTCCGATCGCCGCTGCTGCAAGAGCATTATATACCATATGGATTCCCGGCATCGGTACAAGTACAGAAAAGCTCTGCTCTCCCATATGGATCCTGCAGGACATTCCTTTCAGACCCAGACTCTGAATTTCATCCGCATATACATCATACTTTTTATTTAAACCGAAAAATACCGGACGGATTCCATGATATTCTTTTACTGTGCCAAGCTTGTCATCATCGCCGTTAAGAATGATATTTCCGTCAGGCTTCATAGAAGAAAAGATCTCTGTTTTTGCCTTCAGAACTCCGTCTCTGTCTCCAAGATTTTCCAGATGGCAGGTTCCGATATTTGTAATGACACAGGTTTCCGGCTTTGCAATTTTTGCAAGTCTGGTCATTTCGCCAAAATCACTGATTCCCATTTCCAGAACTGCGATCTCATCCTCATCTCTCAGTCGGAATACAGTAAGAGGAAGCCCCAGCTCATTATTAAAATTCCCCTGGGTTTTCAATGTTCTGTACTTTTCCTTCAGAACAGAGGCAATAACTTCTTTTGTACTTGTTTTTCCCACACTTCCGGTAATTCCCACAACAGGAATCTGAAGCTGCTCCAGATAAAATTCTGCAATATCCTTTACTGCCTGAAGCGAAGATTCTATCTGGATATAAGCGTAATCTGCCCCTTCCTGCAGTCTCTCAGAAAGGGTTGCAAGACAGCCCTTTTCCATTACATCCGGAATAAACCTGTGAGCATCCACCCTCTCTCCCACAATGGGAACAAAAAGAGCTCCTGTTTCCGCTTTTCTGCTGTCCGTGGTCACAGACGTCACTTCCCGGTCCAGAAGCTCTTCCGGTCCATGGTAAGTACCGCCGCATACCTTTGTTATATTTCTTAATGTAAGATTTTTCATAATATCTGTTCCTTACCTTCCGGATAAAAGATTTCCCGGAAATTCTTATTTATATTTTTTCTCAGATACCCGGATCAGTTCCTCACATAACGTAGGATAATCCATGCCAAGAACTGCTGCCTCCTGAGGGATCAGACTGGTAGGAGTCATTCCCGGAAGTGTATTTGCTTCCAGACAGTAGATTTTTTCATCATCTGTAACAATAAAATCAAGTCTTGCATAGCTTTCCAGTCCAAGAGCCCGGTATCCCTGAACCGCATAGTCCTGAAGGCGTCTGGTAAGCTCTGAAGAAATGGGAGCCGGACAGGTTTCCTTTACTGCCCCTGGTTTATATTTGTTTTCATAATCATAAAATCCCTGACAGGGTACGATCTGAACAACCGGATAAGCTTTTCCATCCACCACAGCTACTGTATATTCTGTACCCTGAATAAATTCCTCTACTACAACCTCTTCCTCATAGACAAAAGCTGCATCCAGAGCTTTCATATATTCTTCCTGGTCTTTTACAATATAAACGCCGATACTGGAACCGCCGCAGCATGTTTTTACAACAACAGGAAAGGCAAGACCCAGCTCTGCCAGATCTTCTTTTCGTGTGTGCCGCTTCATGGTCACTCCGCCCGGAACAGGTACTCCCTTCATCTGGAACATCCACTTGGTCACACCTTTGTCCATGGCCATAGCACTGCTGAGATATCCGGTTCCTGTGTATTTGATTCCCATAAGGTCAAAAGCGGCCTGTATCCTTCCATCCTCACCGTTTGCTCCGTGAAGTCCGAGGAACACAAAATCTGCTTTCTTACACAATTCCAGTACATTTGGCCCAAAGAAATCCTTGCGCATCTTTTTCAGCTGCTCAATATGCGGATTAAAGCTTTTTATATATGCGCTGGCAGCTTCCACATCATATTCCCGGGGAAAAGGGTCTGCCCAGTCAACTGTTTCCGCTCCGCAGAAAACATCTACAAGAATAGCCTGATGTCCCTTTGCCCTCAGTCCATTACAGATCCCTGTTCCTGATACAATGGAAACATCTCTTTCTGTACTTGTTCCTCCTGCTAAAACAACAATCTTCATAATTATTCTCCCTTACTGCCGGAGGTCTGGTCTGTACAGCTTCTCCGGGTACTTTTAATGTAAAAACTGCTGCAAAAATCCCTGCCGGAATCTCTGCAGCATTTTCATTCTGTTTATTTATAAATCACTACCGGCATACCGGATCTGACATTCTGGTAAACCTCTGACGCCATATCTCCCGGAATCTCAATATAACCACTGTTATCTGTCCATATGCCTCCGTCTGTACTGCTTTCTCCTGAGCCAAAATCACTGACTGCGGGAATACCTTCCTCCCAGAAGCCTACATCACTTTGTGTCAGATTGGGATTATCCAAAATTCCTGCATTTTCTTCGTAGGGAATCCAGAAATTTACAGTCCCTCCGTTGACCTCTGCGGGAGATTTCATTTCTCCAACCATGTAAACGCCAGTTTCCGTTCCGCTTCCTGCGCTGATCCCGGTATCTGCCACAGGAGTACCGTCCTGATATACCACCAGCCTCTGAGCCGGCAGATCGATCTCCACATATGTATAACCGATATCATTGGTGTTGCGGCTCATTCCACTTTGTTTGTATTCCGGCTTACGAACCTGAATTTTTTTACTTGTAATCTCCTGATAAAGCGCCTCAGCTTCTTTTTCCTGGTCAATGACCCATCCGTAATTACCGCCGGAAACTGAAATCTGTCGGTTATCATAAGTCTCAAAGGTTCTCTCTGTACCTACAGTATCATATTTGGCTCCAAGAGTCTTTACATAATCTGCGATCTTTTCTTTATCAAGAACAAGATCTTCATTTTCGTCTCTGGAAAGGAAAGTACGGATCACATTCCGGTCCACAGTTTCTTTGCGGTCATCAAAATCATAGGTGATCACAACATCTGTCAGCTCATTCATCTGACTGCAGTCCTTTATGAGCCTTTTATCATCTCCGTAAACCTGGGGATTGATATAGCATCCGTCCTCTTCAAGATCTGCCACCGGATCACCTGTAGTCAGCGCCTTTATTACTGTTTCACGAAGCTTTTCCTGATCTACCAGATTCCCCTCTGTCTCAGGAACAATGGCAAATTCATTTCCTGTATCTTCTATAGACGCATCCACAGGCTGCACATTGTCCTGAAGGCACTTAAGGTTCTGGAATTTCTGCTCAAAAAGCTCCTCCTGATAGAAAACAGAGGACGGAACCTCCAGAGCGCTGTGCTGTCCAAATGATAAAAACCACAGAAAACGATTCTGGTCATTCATCAGTTTTTTTACGCTTCCATCCGGCTTATATACCAGACCGATTTCCTCTGCCGACATGCTCTCCTGACCGTTCCCTCTTGTACGTACTGCCAGAACATAGGCCTGTGTTTTTTTCTCCAGGAGCTTTTCTGTCTCTGCCTGATTCATATAGGAACAGTTAAATCCGTTTACCTGAGTTCCCGGCAGGAAATGTCCGGAAAAATAATAAACTCCATAGCCGTAGACGGCTGCTGTTAATACCAGAAGCACAGCGATCAGACTGACCACCAGTTTTCTGCCTGTGCTCATTTTTATCTTTTCTTCTGTACCGTTTTCCTTCACAGGCTCCTGCTCTTTCATTTTTTCTTCCATGCAGTCTCCCTTCTGCTTCTCAGGACAAGCTGCCTGACATGTGTCTTTTGCTGAAAAACAGTATCGGAATCTCTCTTATTCTCCTAACAGCTTTTCTACACTTGCCAGTTTTACACATACTACAAATACATAAGCTGCTTTTTCAAGCTCCTCCATAGACGGGAAAGTAGGCGCGATACGGATATTGGAATCCTCCGGATCCTTTCCGTATGGATAAGTAGCTCCTGCTCCTGTCATTACAACGCCGGCTTCTTTTGCCTTTGCCACAATATTTTTTGCACAGCCCTTCATGGAATCAAAGGAAATAAAATATCCTCCCTTTGGAGTTGTCCACTGTCCGATTCCAAGGCCTCCAAGTTCTTTATTCAGAATATCAAGCACCAGTTCAAATTTCGGACGGATAATATTCGCATGTTTTCTCATGTGTTCATGAACGCCTTCCAGATTCTTAAAGAATCTTACATGGCGGAGCTGATTCAGCTTGTCGTGACCGATGGTCTGAATCTGCATATATTTACGGAAGTCCTCAAGGTTTGCCTTGGATGCGGCAACTGCTGCAATACCTGATCCCGGAAAACTGATCTTGGAGGTTGAAGTAAACTTATATACAATATCCGGATTTCCGGCTTTTGCACACTCAGTAAGGATCTCAAGAAGGAAATCCTGATCTTCATCATAAAGATGATGTACACTGTATGCATTGTCCCAGTAAATACGGAAGTCAGGAGCAGCCGGCTTCAGATTGGCAAATCTCTGGACTGTTCTTGCTGAATAAGTATAGCCCTGAGGATTAGAGTATTTCGGCACGCACCAGATACCCTTGATAGCCGGATCTTCGCTAACAAGCTTTTCTACCATATCCATGTCCGGGCCTTCCGGAGTCATGGGAACATTGATCATTTCAATTCCAAAAAATTCTGTGATCTTAAAATGTCTGTCATACCCCGGCACAGGACAAAGGAATTTCACTTTATCAAGCTTACTCCAGGGAGTATTTCCCATAACCCCGTGAGTCATGGAACGGGCAATGGAATCAAACATGACATTCAGGCTGGAGTTTCCATAAATAATAATATGTTCTGGATCCACCTCGGAAATTTCTCCAAGAAGACGTTTTGCTTCCGGAATACCGTCGATCACACCGTAGTTACGGCAGTCCACTCCTGTCTCACATTTCAGCTCCGCGCCATCTGCAAGAACCTGCATCATTCCCATGGAAAGATCAAGCTGATCTGTTCCGGGTTTACCACGGGACATATCCAGGGCAAGTCCCTGTGCCTTAATGTCTGCATACTGCTGATCCAGTTCTTTTTTCAGGGCAAGAAGCTGTTCTCTGCTCATTTCACTGTATTTTTCCATGTTTTTCCTCCTCGTTCCGCTCTTTTCGGACTTTTTTCTATTACATTGCTAAACCATACTATCCCGTCTATTTTAGTATGCTAAATTCCCTGTTGTCAAGTCCTGTAAGCATTGTATTTATAAAAACTCTGTTCGTTTGTTCCGGGATCTTGGCATATATGTAAAAACATCTGATGGGATAATGCCGTATGACCAGCAGCAATATAACCTGTCAAAAGTAAACTCCGTTCTTTTTCACTTGCAGATTTACGGCAATTCCCCTATACTGAGGATAGCATCAGTGTATGCTGATTTTATTAAAACTAATGAGAGGTTATCATTTATGTGGATTGCAGATCAATGGAAAGAATATGAAGTAATTGACACCTCCGGCGGAGAAAAACTGGAACGCTGGGGAAAATATATCCTGGTCCGTCCGGACCCGCAGGTTATCTGGGATACCCCAAAGGTAAGCCGGGGCTGGAAAAATATGAACGCCCATTATCACAGAAGCAAAAAAGGCGGCGGAGAATGGGAGTTTTTTGATCTTCCCCAACAATGGGATCTTCATTATAAGCATCTCACCTTCCACCTGAAACCCTTCAGCTTCAAACACACCGGACTTTTTCCGGAACAGGCGGTAAACTGGGACTGGTTTGGGGAAAAAATCCGCAATGCCGGAAGACCGGTAAAAGTACTGAATCTTTTTGCCTACACAGGAGGCGCGACTCTGGCCGCTGCCGCTGCCGGCGCAAGCGTTACCCATGTAGACGCTTCCAAGGGCATGGTTACCTGGGCAAAAGAAAACGCTGCCGCCTCCGGACTTGCAGACGCTCCTATCCGCTGGCTTGTTGATGACTGCGTAAAATTCGTAGAACGGGAAATCCGCAGGGGCAATCATTATGATGCCATTATTATGGATCCTCCTTCCTACGGAAGAGGTCCAAAAGGAGAAATCTGGAAGATAGAAGATGCTATTCATCCTCTTATCAGGCTGTGTAAAAAGATTCTCAGTCCTGACCCGCTGTTTTTCCTGATCAACTCCTACACAACAGGTCTTGCTCCGGCTGTTCTTACCTATATGCTGGCAACTGAACTGAAAGAATTTAACGGAACCGTAGATTCCCAGGAAATCGGACTTCCGGTCACCTCCAGCGGTCTGGTTCTTCCCTGCGGCGCTTCCGGCCGGTGGGAATCTGTGTAAAACTGATTTCAGATAAAATTATTGGAGGAAATTACAAATGAGTAATTTTTCGTCAGCCTTTAAAAACATGGACGCAAAAATAGAACTGAAACGATATAGTTGTGCAGTGATTGCTGCCGTGCTCTTTGCCGTGAACATAAAAACCTTTGTAAAAGCCGGAGGACTGTATCCGGGCGGCTTTAACGGTCTCACGCTTCTGATCCAGGGCATTTTTCAGGAATTTGCGGGAATGGAAATTCCCTACACCCTGATCAACGTTATCCTGAATGCCATTCCTGTTTTTATAGGACTGAAGTTTATCGGAGTTAAATTTACCATGAGTTCCTGTGTGGTGATCGTTCTGTCCAGTATTCTGACAGACCTTATTCCCTCACAGCCCATTACCTACGATCCGCTTCTGATCAGTATTTTCGGCGGACTGATCAACGGTTTTGTGGTCAGTCTCTGCCTGATCGGAAATACAAGCAGCGGCGGAACTGATTTTATTGCCATTTATTTTTCAGAAAAAAACGGACAGGATATCTGGAATTACATCCTTTGCGGAAACGCAGTGATCCTGGTTGTTGCAGGCCTGCTTTTCGGATGGGATAAAGCGCTTTATTCCATTATCTTCCAGTTTACCTCCACTCAGGTGGTACAGATGCTCCATCAGCGCTACAAAAAACACACTCTGTTTATTATTACAAGGCATCCTGATGAAGTCTATGAAGAAATTTCCAAGCTGTCCCATCACTCTGCCACAAGAATCGACGGTACCGGCTGCTACAGCGGCGACAATACGGCAATGATCTATTCTGTAGTGTCCAGGGACGAAGCAAAGGTCCTTGTGAAAAAAGTTACGGAAGTGGATCCTCAGGCATTTGTAAACATTATAAAAACAGACTTTATCAACGGAAGATTCTATTATAAAACCGATTATTAAAAAATTGTATTTTTTCTTTCTGTTTTCTTGATTCTTTCGCTTTCCAGAATTATAATCAGATAAAGGAGAGTGATACTTTATGAAGGAAAAGTATGACGAAAAAACAGAGGTTCCTTTTACCTGTACGCCGGAATATGACCGCAGCTCCTGCGGAAACTGTGTATGTGCCACCTGCTATGAACAGGAATTCTGTGACCGTTGCCGGACCTGTGAAAATCAGTCCCGGAAAAAAGAATCCTGCTCTGCTTATGAGGGAGCCTACTGCTACTGAACACACCCACACAAAAAGAGTACGGACATCATCTGGTATGATGTCCGTACTCTTTTTGCTTTCGCTGCAGTCCTCCTCAAAATTCCTTTTCCCGGAAATCCATCCTGTCCTGCAGGGTATGATTATGCCTGTTTCGGCAGGGTCACTGTAATCTCAGTTCCTGAATCCACTTCGCTTGTCAGCTCCAGTGTTCCTCCCAGGAAGGCAACTCCGTGCTTTACAATAGAAAGTCCCAGGCCGGTTCCTCCGATCTCCTTGGAATGACTTTTATCCACCCGGTAGAACCTCTCAAACACCCGGTTTCTGTCCTCTCTCGGGATTCCGATTCCGTTATCCTCCACAGAAATCTGAATGGCATTGCCAATATCTTTCAGATGAATGGTCACTGTGCCATTGTCCTTATTGTACTTGATTCCATTATCGCAGAGATTATAAAGAATCTCCTCAAAAATCGGACGCACAGTGCGGCAGATCAGTCTTTCTCCGTCAATGTAAAGATGCACGTTCTTTTTCTGCGCGATTTCTTTCAGGTTTCCACATACATTCCGGGCAACGGAATAGATATCCACATTTTCCCACTCATAAGGATTTTCTCCTTCGTCAAGCTGAGAAATCTTAATGGTGTCCTCCACAAGCTGAATCAGCCTCTGAGCCTCCCGGTAAATCCTGCCTGCAAACTTTTTCACATCCTCTTCCTTCACAAAGCCGTCCTGAATAATCTCGGCAAAACCTGAAATAGAGGTCAGAGGTGTTTTCAGCTCATGAGAAACATTGGCAGAAAACTCCCTTCTGAGGTTTTCCCGCTGGATTTTTTCTGTTTCATTCATCAGAAGCAGCACTGCGCCTACGATTTTTCCGTCTCTTGTAACCGGATTTGCGATCAGCTGCACAAATTCATTATCCAGACGAAGAAGAGCGTTTCCGTGTTTTCCCTCCAGAACATGTTCTATCACCTTTCTAAAATCCTCATCTCTGTCAAGAGAGTATACGCTTTGGCCTATGCCGGGTTCATTTACCTGAAAAATCCTCCAGGCGCTTGAATTACCGGAAAGTATCATAGTATAAGGATCGATCACCAGAAGACCTTCCTGCATGTTTTCTGTAATAATAGAAAACTCCTCCTGATTTCTCCTTGCTTCCTCCAGCTGTTTCTGTATCTGGCGGTTCTGCCGGTTTATTTTTCCCAGAAGAGGAGCCACCTCTTCATAAATTTCATTTTCTCCGGGCTTTTCCAGATCCAGTTCATTGATGGGTTCCACGATCTTTGAAGCAACCTTTGACGCGATCACTCCTGCTATGATCAGCATTACAAAAATAATACAGAATACCGGCTGTACAAGCTGCAGAATCAGAGCAAATACAGAATACTGTGTACTGGATACACGAAGAACAGAATTATCGGAAAGTCTTATTGCAGAGTAGACTGTCTTTTCTGAAAGCGTGTCGGACATACGTACCGCCTCGCCTTTCCCCTTGCTCAGCGCCTCCTGAAACTCTTCACGATTCTTATGGTTCTCCATTTTGTTTTCATCTGCTGTATTGTCATACAGGACATTTCCATTCTCATCTATATAAGTAATTCTGGAATCACCGTATTTGATCTGCTCCAGATACTCCTGCCCCTGCTGCTCTACTCCGTAAGCCAGATATCTGGCTTCCTTTTCCAGCTCACTGTTCAGCTGCTTTCCGAAATACTGATAAAGAATTCCCATAACAAAGGCAACCCCCAGTATCAGAACTGCTGCTGAAGCAAGAACTGTAGACTTAAAAATCTTTTTTGTCAATTCTTATTTCCTCCCATTTGGTGCTCATTGTTTCTGTGAATGCCTGTAATAGAATACTCCACCCATTCTGCAATGTTCACCGCATGGTCTCCGATCCTCTCCATGTACTTTGCAGTCATCAGAAGATCCAGCCCTGCTTTGGCATCCATATTTTTGTAGATCAGATCAGCCAGCTTGTTTTTTGTCTGATTAAACAGCTCGTCTACAAGATCGTCATCATCAATAACCTTACGACAAAGCGCCAGATCCGCTTTCACAAACGCGTCAATGCTTTCTGTTACCATATGAACGGTTTTTTCCGCCATTCTGGCAATTTCATCCGGAATCTCCACAACGCTTCGGTCAATAAACTTGGAAAGGTCTGCGATATCTGCCGCCTGGTCTCCGATGCGTTCCATATCAGAGATCATTTTCAGAGCCGCGGAAATCTCACGAAGATCTCTTGCCACCGGCTGCTGATGAAGAAGAAGCCGCATACAGATGGCCTCGATCTCCCGCTCCAGTCCGTCGATTTCTCTATCTGTTTCAAAAACCTCTCCGGCGCAGTCCTCGCCCTGGATTGCCTTTGCAGAAAGAGCAATTACCTTTTCGCAGAGACTTCCCATGGTAATGATCTGTACATGAAGCTCTTCCAGCTGTCTTTCAAAACGTGTTGCCATATCAGCCAAACCTCCCTGTAATATAATCTTCCGTTCTTTTATCCGCAGGCATGGAGAATAAAGTATCTGTATCATTAAATTCTATCACTTCTCCCAGAAGGAAGAAAGCGGTTTTGTCAGAAATACGTGTTGCCTGCTGCATATTATGAGTTACCATAACAATGGTGTAGTCCTTTTTCAGCTCCATTGCAAGCTCCTCGATCTTTGAGGTGGAAATAGGGTCAAGGGCAGAGGTCGGCTCATCCATAAGAAGAACCTCCGGCTGCACTGCCAGAGCCCTTGCAATACAGAGCCTCTGCTGCTGGCCTCCGGACATTCCCAAAGCGCTCTTTTTTAACCGGTCCTTTACCTCATCCCAGATTGCAGCATCCCGAAGAGATTTTTCCACAATATCGTCAAGTTTTGCCTTGGAACGGATGCCGTGGGTTCTGGGGCCGTAGGCAATGTTGTCATAGATACTCATTGGAAATGGATTGGGCTTCTGAAACACCATTCCCACTCTTTTTCTCAGAAGATTCACGTCCATATCCCCGTAAATATCTTCTCCGTCAAGCTCCACCTTTCCTGTGATCACACAGCCCTCAACAAGGTCATTCATTCTGTTCAAAGATTTAAGAAGAGTTGATTTTCCGCATCCGCTGGGCCCGATAAAAGCAGTGATCTCCTTTTCCGGAATATGCATATTAATGTCTTTTAAGGCATGGAAACTGCCGTAATGAAGATTCATATTTTCAATAGAAAGCTTTGTATTATTACTCATGTATCCTTATCCTTTCGCAATTCGTTTTGCTGCTTTTCCTGACAGCCAGTTAATAACCAGTACAAAAACAAGAATTACAACCGCTGTGGCAGATGCCTGATTCATGTGGAGGCCTTCACTGGAAAGCACATACATGTGAAGAGCCAGTGTACGTCCGGATCCCATCAGATTGGGAACCTGGGCAACTGTACCGGAAGTATAAAGAAGGGCTGCTGTTTCACCGATAATACGTCCGATTGCAAGAATAATTCCTGCCAGAATCCCCGGAACCGCTGAAGGAAGCACAATGGTAAAAATCGTGCGCAGCTTTCCTGCTCCCAGTCCGAAGCTGGCCTCTCTGTAAGAATCCGGAACTGCCTTCAAAGCCTCCTCAGAAGTTCTCATAATAAGGGGAAGAACCATGATCACCAGTGTACAAATACCTGCCATAAGAGACATTCCCCACTGAAGGGCTGTCACAAAAAACAGCATACCGAAAAGTCCGAATACAATAGAAGGAATACCGGAAAGTGTCTCTGCTGTAATACGGATCACCTTTACCAGACGGTTGCCCTTCTGAGCATATTCCACCAGATAGATAGCGGCAAAAATGCCTATGGGAGCCGCAATTACAAGTGTCAGAACAGTCATAATAAAGGTATTGATAAGAGAAGGCATCAGCGATACATTCTCAGAATTATACTCAAAGCTGAAAAGCTCAGGTGTCAGATAAGGAATACCTTTTATCAGAATGTACCCTACCAGAAAGATCAGTACCGCAAAGGTCAGTACTGCAGCCAGTCCTGTCAGAAAAGCAAGAATACCGGAGCCCGGATGGCGCAGGTAGGAACGAAGCTGATCTGTAAGGGAAGAGCTGTTTCTCTTTTTTGAATTGACCTGTGAATTCAAAGCCGCAGCATTAGTTTGCATTTTCCGCCCTCCTGTTCAGTAATGAAAGACTTAAGTTAATGATCAGGATAAAGACAAACAGTACCACACCGGTAGCAATAAGCGCCTCTCTGTGCATACCTGTCGCATATCCCATTTCAGTAACAATATTTGCAGTCATAGTACGAAGTCCCTTGAGAATCCCCTGAGGCATTCTGGCCTGGTTTCCCGCTACCATAATAACCGCCATAGTCTCGCCAATGGCACGTCCGATTCCAAGAACCACAGCTGCAAGAATACCGGATTTTGCCGCCGGAAGCATTACGCGGAAAATGCTACGTTCCTTTGTGGCTCCAAGAGCCAGAGAACCTTCATAATAGCTTTCCGGAACACTGCGGAGCGCTGATTCTGTAGGTCCGATAATGGTTGGAAGAATCATAATTCCAAGAAGCAGGGACGCTGCCAGCCAGCTTGTTCCTGTTCCTCCAAAGGTTTCCCGGATCATTGGCACCATGACCACCAGACCGAAAAATCCATATACAATAGAAGGAACTCCTGCCATCAGTTCAATACCTGATTTTAACGGTCTGTAGATTTTTTTCGGACAGTAACGGGCCATAAATACAGACGTAAGCAGAGCTACGGGAACTCCTACCAGAATTGCTCCCCCGGTTACATAGATACTTGCCACGATCATTGGAAAAATTCCATACAGATCGTTGGAGGGCCGCCATTCTGTTCCAAAAAGAAATTCCAGAGGACCTATTTTTCCTATTGCCGGAATTCCGCTGGCAAAAAGAAAAAGACAGATCAGGAATACTGCCAGTACAGAAGCGCAGGCAGCAACCATAAATACAATTTTCATTCCCCGTTCTTTGATTTTATTCATAAAATGATTTCTTCCTCTCTAACTTCCTGACTGCAGAACGGAAGCCCGGATTTCCGGGCTCCTCTGCGTTCTGTCATGTTATGCAGGTTTTATTACTCTGCCAGATCTTCCCATTCTGTTGTCTCGCCTGTGAAGATTGCTTTTACCTGATCGCTTGTCAGATCCTCAACCTCATTTTCATTATTTACGACTACCGCAATACCGTCTTTTGCAATTACAGTAGCTGTAAGATTCATCTCTGTTTCCTCATCTTTCAGTTCACGGGAAGCCATTCCGATATCACAGATGCCTTCTGCTGCAGATGTAACTCCTGTTGTGGAATCGCTCTGCTGAACCTCTACTGTAACGTTTTTGTTCACTGCTTCATAAGCCTCTTTCAGTTTTTCCATTACAGGAGAGATGGAGGAGGAACCAGCTACAACAACCTTACCTTCCACATCTGCTGCCTCATAAGGTTTTGCTTCTGCATCAGCTTTGATATAACCGTTGTCCTCAACGATCTGCTGACCTTCTTCGCTCATAATATAGTTCACAAAATCCTGTGCTGCCTCGCTTACTTTCTCGCCTGTTACAATGTTAAACGGACGGGAAACTTTATATGTATCATTTGCAACGTTCTCAGCAGTTGCCTCAGCTCCGTCGATTTTTACAGCCTTTACAGTATCGTTAAGAGATCCAAGAGAAATATATCCGATTGCATTCTCATCGCCTGCTACAGTTGTCATCATAACGGAAGTGCTGTTTGTGATGCTGGCATCAACTGTTGTCATATCAATTTTTTCGCCGTCTTTTTCTTCCTGGATGCCGAACAGCTCAATAAAAGCGCCTCTTGTTCCGGAACCATCCTCACGGGAAATTACATTAATCGTTCCGCTTGCCGCACTTGCTACAGTTGCAAATGCTGTTGTTCCGATTACTGCTGCTGCTAAAATTCCTACGATTTTTTTCTTCATGATAAGTCTCCTCTTTTTTATAAATAATGTTTTGTATTTCTCATTGACAAGTGTCATTATAGGCAGGGAAAGTTAAAACCAAAATCCTGCCTGCGTAAAATCTTTGTAAAAAAGAAAAGACTTCCCTATTCTCATTCCTGATACATCTGAAGAGTTTCAGAAGCATCTGTTTCCTGTGCTGATTCTTCCGGAAGAGTTACATGAAGCTCTGTTTTCATTACATCTGCCGCGCTTTTGGCGTCTTCCAAGTACGCAGTTCCCATGCAGATGATCTCCTCGGGAAATTCACTTTCTGTGGATTCTCTTTCTGCAGAAACATAGATTTCCATGCAGTCATCCTCTGTAAGAACGAAATCCATAGAATTTGTAAAAATTGTATTCTCCCCTCCATGCTTTACACCAAACCCAATTCTGACAGGCTCCAGATTATGCTTCTCTAAATACTGACCAATCGTCATGTCCCCTTCCTTACCAAGGTAATATACAGAGTCTTCTTCCATAGCATCTTGTGGAATCAGAAGGTATTTTCCCGGTTCCAACGCCTCTGCCCGTGCAGAAACATGAATACTGTTTCCCTGAACCAGAACCTCTTTCACTGAAAAATTAATCATAGAATCTCCTGTTTCCTTATAAGTAACTTCCTTGTTAATATCACTTTGCGCATTTTCCGGCAGCTCCTGTCCTCTCAGCTTCCAGAAATCTGTGATCCCCAGATATTTTTCTGCTGCAAAAACAGACACGCCCAAAATCAGGATAGCGGCAAAGGATAAGATCAGGACACGTCTGCGTTTACGGCTTCTGCCCTGGAGAGAGAAGGAAGCAATTTTATCTCTTCCGAAATCCGGCTGCTGTTCCCGAATTTTATTAAGGGCTGCCTCTATCCTGTCTGTAACGATCTCCGGCACCTCTGTTTTTCCCGAAAAAATTTCAAATAATTTGTTATCCATAGATTTTTTCTCCTTCCAGCTCCCGTTTCAGCAACTTCCTGCCTCTGGCAAGTCTGGTAATCACCGTATTGCGGCTGATATCCAGAAGCTCCGCGATTTCTCTTGTATCCATTTCTCTTGTGTAATACAAAAGAAGAATGATCCGGTATTTTTCATCCAGGCAGGAAAGAACCTCTTTCCATTCACAGTCTATGTACCCGCTGTCCTCAAAAGCAGATTCCTGCATTTCTGCCTTTGACTGTATCCTGCTTCTGTGTTTTAAAATATCCTTACACTGGTTAATCAGGATCCGTATCATCCAGGTTTTAAAATAAGCGTCTTTTTTCAGGGTTTCAATCTTTTCGTAACACACCAGAACAGTTTCCGAAATGGCGTCCGCAGCATCCTCATCATTGCCCAGATACGTCCAGGCCACTCGGTACATGCTCTGTGTACACAGCCTAACCAGCTCTGCAAAAGCAGAAGAATCTCCCCTTTTGGCCTTTCTTACCAGTTCTTCCATTTTTACTGCTCTCCTCTCTGTTTTCTTATATACATTAGACGAAAAACAGAACTTACCTATTTCATCAAATTTTTATTTATAAAGAAAGAGCCGATGATCACATCAGCCCTGTAATTTTTTTCGCATGTTCCAGTTCATTTTTGTGAACCAGAATTTCATATTCATATGTCTCGTCTGCAGGAATGCCGGCGCTTCCTGTCCTGCCGCGCATGGTCCCTGCCTCTGCCCACTGGCCCATGCGGTTTTTCACCTTATGTTTGTAGGTGATTCCGACCTGTTCCAGCTGTTCACGCAATTTGTTAAATAATTTCATGTCTGTTCCGATCCACAGACTTTCGGAATTTAATAATGTGAGCATAGACATTCCTCCCCTTTTCCGCTGCGAAACCTGACTGTCAGTTATAATTTCACTATAAACTGCAAGTCCGATAAATGCAAGGGAGAATGTTTTCACATAAGGGGGCCCTTTATCTTTCCCTGCTTTTTAGATAATTGGTAAATCCCTCTGAAATGCGCTTGTACAAAACCAGTCTATTTCGCCACATTTGCATCTCCGGCAGCCGGATTGTTGATCAGCTTTCCATCCTCTTCAAACCGGGATCCGTGGCAGGAGCAGTCCCATGTGTGCTCCTGAGGATTCCACTTCAGCGCACAGCCCATATGGGGACAGCGCTTCATAGTAGGAGTGAGAAGCCCTGCCAGAGCTTCCAGTGTATTTACAAACAGCTGCGGTTTCCATATACTTCGCGATGGATCAAAAACTGCCTCCCACCCAGTTTCCCGGCCGCAGATCATCTCTGTCAGAATATGCGCTGCTGCCATGGAGGTAGTCATTCCCCATTTTCCAAAACCGGATGCCACATACAGCCCCGGTGTGTTCGGGGAGTATTCTCCAATATAAGGGATGCCATCCAGACTCATACAGTCCTGGGTCGCCCAATAATAACCTGCCTTGCCGATACCATAATACTCCTGTACAAACTCCTGAAGCTCTTCCCAACCTCCCCCTTTTCTTCCAGTTCTGTGGCTTCCTCCACCTACTAGAAGATAATTTTTGTAATTGCGGAAGGACATGCCCTTCTGCGCCTCATCCACATACATTCCCCTTACATCTGAAACATTTTTCAGTGCCATAACATAGGAACGATGCTGATATAATTTCAAAAAATATGCGCCGTGCTTATTCAGAAAAGGAAAATGTGTTGCTGCAATCATCCGTCTGGCCGTGATTGTTCCCCCGTCATATCGGGCGCATCCCGGCGCAAGCTCCTGGATAAAGGTATGCTCATAAATATTCAGGTCTCTGGAAATATAAGCCAGAAATCTCCTGGGCTGAAACTGTGCCTGGCGTGGAAATTTCACCGCTCCTTCAGTGTCAAAAGGCAGATTTACCTCCTGCACAAACTCCGCAGGAAAGCCAAGAGTCTCCAAAGCCTGCACCTCCCGCTCTATTTTCTGCCAGTCTGTCAGAGTATAAACAAAGGCATCCTTTTCCTCAAAATCACACTCTGTTTCCTCTGCCAGCTCCCTGTATTTGCCCAGAGCCCACTGGTTGGCGTCCAGATACTGAAGTGCCTTCTCTTTCCCCTGTGTACGCAGCAGCTTTTCATAAATCAGCCCGTGCTGAGAGGTAATCTTTGCCGTTGTATTACAGGTAACCCCTCTCCCCACAGCATCTCCCTCCACAAGCACATAATCCACTCCTGCCTGCTTCAGGAACCAGGCGCAAAGTACTCCGCACAGACCGCCACCAATAACCAGCACATCCGTCTTTATATCTCCCTCAAGCTTCGGAAAAGAGGGAAATTCCACATCCCTTTCCCAGATTGACTGCCTCATCCAATTCCTCCGATTTCTTGGTAAATTTTTTTCATCATATTTTCTTAGTCTGTCCAAGAAACCAGAGAGCCATGCAGAAAGTTTTGGTTTTATCCGTGACCGTAATACGCATTCCTGCTGTATTTTAGAATAAAGCACACCAGAAAAAGGTAATCCTCATGGAATCATCAACTGCGTGCTTCCGCAAACGCAGTCTGATCAGCATCACCAGGAAAATTTCTCCTGTTCGAAGGCAGGGGGCCCGTCTAAAAATTACACTATTGTCAATATAAGATGCAATTTTTGCACTTTTATATATAAGTATAGGTAAATTATAAAATCAACAACATCTCCATCCACATCAGTGTTTTATGCTGGACTGTTAAATTCACTGGAAACAAAGCTTGAGCAGAGCGGTTGAAAGTTAATTCCTGCTCTTCAAATAGTTTAAAAATCCTGTTCCATAAGCAACCGCCAACATTCCCCATATCACTGCCGCACCAATGGAAGGTGCGTTCATATTCTGTATAGCATCCCATACACGTATGCCAAAAATAACAATCATAAAAAGCAAAACTCCCACAGCGCCTGCTCCCACAAGCCACTTTCTCATGCCCATACCCATAAAGGAAATCCCCCACACTCCTGCTGTGGCTGAATAATCTCCGAGATCTTCCAGAAGCTCCCGTACCTCTGCAAATCTTCCGCCTTTTTTCTCTTCCTGATAAACATAATTCAGATACTCTTCCAGCTTCTTGTTTTCTGGTATTTCAGCCTCCTTCATTACCAGCTTACAGAGCTCTGATGCGCCTTTCAGTTCAGTAATCTGCTCTTCCAGCACCCTTTTCTGTTCTGCTAAAATCTCCCCAGGAACTGCTTTCCCTTTTAAAATCAGTTCAATGGTTTCCACTGAAATCCCCATCTTCCGATACAGAAGAATCTGCCTGATCCGCTGCACATCTTCATCTGTATAATCCCGGTATTTACTTCCATCTTCTCTTTGTGGCATCAAAAGCCCTTTTCTTTCATAAAAGCGGATACTGCTCACATTCAGGCCTGTCAGTTTTGCAGCCTCACTGATTTTCATTATATCTTCCTCCCTCTTAATCTGTTTTACGGAGACCTTTCTCCTGAAATTGTGGAAATTATAAACCCTGAACCTGGTGCAGAGTCAAGAAATTCTTATAAATATGTATCATAAAAATACAAAATCTCCCTCCACAGAACATTTCTGCCCTGAAGAAGGAGATAAGCTTTACTTATTCAGCGGAAAGCATACGGTAATCTTTGTGCCTCTGCCTTCCTGGCTTTCTATCAGAATCCCATAGTTTTCACCATAAATAAGTTTCATGCGGTCGTCCACATTATTGACGCCGATCCCGGTAAAATGTTCCCTGGAGGCATTCTTTTTGTTCAATAAATCCCTTAAAGTTTCACTGCTCATTCCGATCCCGTTATCCTCAATCTCCACCCTCAGAAGTCCATCGCTCTGGCGTACAAAAATAGAGATAGTCCCTTTTTCGCCCTGAGGAAAAGCATGAAAAAATGCGTTTTCCACAAAGGGCTGCAGGATCAGCTTGGGAACTTTCTGTTCCTCACAGTCCGGTGTTACATAAAAATCTACGTTCACCTGATTTCCATACCGTATCTGATTGATCAGCACGTAATTTTTCAGATTTTCAATTTCTTCTTTCAGGGCAATAAATTCATTTTTGTTGCTGATGGTATTCCGCAGAAGCTGTATAAATGCATCTATCACCTGAACGGATTTTTCTTTATCCCCCTGCCAGATCAGCCACTTGACACTTGCCAGAGTATTATAAATATAGTGAGGATTGATCTGCATCTGCAGGGAATGGATTTCTGCCTCACGTTTGGATTTTTCCACCTGCATCAGTTTCTGAATATAATTATCCAGTTCTCCCAGCATGTCATTATAAGTAGCGGAAAGCTCCCGGATCTCCTGAGTTCCCTCCACCTTTACCAGTTTATCCAGTCTTCCGTCCTGCACCTTCCGCATATTCTCTATCAGCTTGGAGAGAGGCTTGGTCTGCTGCCTTACCAATATAAAAATAATCAGAATAGCTGCAGCTGTAATAGCAACTGTTACTTCTATAATATATCGGAAATCATATACACTTTCAAAGGCCTGATCCGGGTGAATTACTCCCATTGCTTTATAATCCGTATTATGAAAATTCTGCATCAGATAAACGGTTCTCTGCCCATTTTCCTGTCTGGTGATCATAGAACTTTTTTTATCCTGCATCTCCTCAAGTGCGTCCCAGACCTTTTCTATTTCACTGGATGAGGTCAGATATTCTGTATAGTTGGAAGAGATAATTTCATTATCCTGATTAAAAATCAGTATATCATTGGAACTTGTAGTAAATACCTCATAATTATTCCGGAAATCCTTCTCTTTAATTGTAAGAAGAATCACCCCATCTATGGTTTTTCCTCCTCATATCATCAAGTGTTTTCTATTGAAAATTCAAGGTTTTTCAACCTTTC